>OGXP01000007.1_pt1 | contig 230917 bp, 206 predicted proteins | sample 1576351 | NCBI WGS metagenome assembly OGXP01 (sample SAMEA3541517, study PRJEB24748) | human gut metagenome | biome: human gut; feature: human-associated habitat; material: faeces | place: China | collected 2012
TATTTCCGGAAACCAAACGAAGAATATCCGGCACTTCGGCACCGTTCACTTTACGAATGGCAATTTCTTTGCTACGACGTTGAATTTCATCATTTACAAAGCCGAACAGTCCCATCAAAGCAATCAACAGGATAGCAATAGAAGCTATAATCACGACATTACGGAAACGGCGGACCTCTTGATATTGCTTATCAATCTCCTGACGGGCAGAACGGAATACAATATCTACTGTCGGAAAAGCCTCTTTCATCAATGTGTTAATCTTAGCCAGGTTCTCACCAAAAGGTTCTTTCAAAATAATATTCCGTTTATTAAGCACATTCATCCATTCCAAATTACTCATCAGTGCTACAGGAGCCTGTGGCATGTACGCACTTTGTACAACATAGTCTTTCACAACTCCGACAATCGTACCAAAGTTATTTTTGCCATCTTCCAGATTCTTACCGATGGGACTATCCGTCCAACCAATTTGACGAACCATCTCTTCATTAATCAAGATCTCTTTATCTTGCTGGATATTCCTGCCTTTTATAATCTGAAGTCCCATAACCGGAACATAATGTTCATCAACAAATTCGATACGTCCCATAAATTCCTTCCCATGTGCATCTGTGTAAGGTTGACCCATGTAGCCACCATAAATAATCGTACTTGCATTACAAAACTCCTCAACTATGGGCAGTCCTCGGAGAATACCGTCCATTTTATCAATTTCTCTATATGGCGACCACCCAACTGCCAAATTATCGACCTTATATCCCATGTCACGGGTCATCACCTGATGATACTGTAAAAGAATAACCATCAACAGGCCTAAAATAAATGCAATTCCCGCAAACTGTATAAAAAGCAATGATCGCTTCCAGACAAAACGATGTGCAGTAAAACGATGGAAAACTTGTGTCACAGGAATAGCGGCAAACAACTTGCCCGGAAATAGTCCGATGACCAGAAATAAAACCAAAGAAACCAAAATCGGTACCCACAGAGTTTGCCATGTAAATAAAGCCTTTAATGAAGCTCCGGAAAGATCTTCTATCTCCAACTTAAAAGTGAATAACAGGACTGTCACGAACAATAAAGAAAGCAATATCAATAGTGCTGATTCATACAGAAACATACGATAGATATGCCCATCAGAAGCACCATTACACTTATGTATGCCAACAGACTTAGCTCGTTGAGCCAATGATGAAACAGAAATCAAGACATTATTCATGCCGGCAACCAACAAGATGGCAAATCCGAGTATTGAAAGAATCATAACTATTTTACGAGATTCCGGTTTTTGCAAATGATACTGTGAAGGAGTCATAAACGAATACTCCTCTGATTGGTCCTTATAGTTGTGTATATACTTTTTCAGCATTTCAGGCATACGTACCTCCACTTTCTCTCTTTCATCGGGATGGCGGAAACGAACCATACAATGATAACTAGGATCATATCCCCAGCCACCACGTTCAGAACCATATTGCTTAGATCGGGTATCGAAGGAATAAACTCCGTCAAAATGAAATTCGGTATTTTCCGGAATATCCTCAAAAACTCCTTGCACAGTCAACGGATAATCAATTTCAATATTGATTGTTTTTCCGATCGGATTTGCGTCTGCAAACAAACGTCGGGCAAGTGAACGGGAGATAAAAATAACATCCACTCTGTCGAGTTGGGAAACATCTCCGAGTAAGACTTTAATACCTAAAGTAGAAAAAACGTGACTTTTAGAGGTTGCTAAGATTACATGTTCCATCTTCTTACCCTCATGATAGAGAGGACTCTGGCTAAAGAGATCAAGCACGGTCGCATCTTCTACTTCATCTGGGAAATTTTCGCGAATGGCCTCTGCTAACTTACCATAGTTATCGATATTCGGCTCTTTTTTTATCCCATCCGAAATACCCGTACGTAAAGTTATACACAAATTCTCCGGTTCCGAATAATAACTATCATAATTCAACTCGAATGCAACACGAGCAAACAGCAAAATTCCTACCAGCAATCCCAGTGTCAGTGAAATTACTTTAATTATATTACTTCCACGTCCCCGTAGTAATGTTTGAATGGTATAGTAGAGTTGTTTCATTATGTTTTTTTATTGGTTAAGCTTTCACACTGGCCACTATGCTACCATCGAACAGATGTATCGTACGATGTGCAAACGAAGCATCGTGCTGAGAGTGCGTAACCATAATTATCGTTGTACCTTCGCGATTCAGCTCTGTCAACAGATTCATCACTTCCGAACCATTTTTAGAATCAAGATTTCCCGTAGGCTCATCGGCAAGAATCAGTTTTGGATTAGTAACCACAGCGCGGGCTATGGCCACACGTTGTTGTTGTCCACCCGAAAGCTGTTGGGGAAAGTGTTTGGCACGATGGCTAATATTCATCCGATGAAGAATATTGTCTACCATCCGGCGGCGTTCCGAAGCCTTGATATTTAAATAAGTAAGCGGAAGTTCCACATTTTCATAAACATTCAATTCATCTATCAGATTGAAACTTTGGAATACAAACCCCAACTTCCCTTTACGCACACGGGTACGTTCCTTTTCATGAAGATCGGCTACCTCCTGTCCTATGAGTTTATAAGAACCCTCCGTAGGATTATCGAGAAGTCCCAGGATATTGAGTAAAGTAGATTTTCCACAACCGGAAGGCCCCATAATGGCCACAAATTCACCTTCTTCTACATTCAAGCTTACATGATTTAACGCTACGGTTTCTACTTCTGAAGTACGAAACACTTTACTAATGTCATTAATTTCTATCATAATCATTATTTTTAATTACTCGTTCTTAATACTGTTTACCGGATTTTCGTTAGCAATGCGCCAAGATTTGCCGGTGACACTTCCTAAAATCAATAATAATATTAATAAGAGAAGCAAAAGAAAATGCCCTGCGTTGAGATTGATCTGATCGGTAAATTGTTCCACCCATTTATGTCCGACGACATAGGCTAAAGCGATTCCAACAAAGATAGCCGGTAAAGCAATCCAGAAAATATTATGATTCAAAAGATTAATAATATTTCCCGACTCAGCCCCATTCACCTTACGAATGGCAATTTCTTTGCTGCGCCGTTGTACTTCATCATTCACAAATCCGAATAACCCCATCAATACGATTACTACAATCGAAACGGAAGCTACAATCACAATATTGCGGAAACGGCGTACTACCTGATACAGATTATCGACCTCCTGACGAGCAGAACGGAACTGAATATCCTCCGTAGGAAATGTTTCTTTCATCAAAGCCCTGATTCTAGAAAGATTCTCTTTAAATGGTTCTTTCAAAATCAGATTCCGTTTATTGGCTTCCCATCTCCTTTCCAAGCTATTCACCAATGCCACAGAGGCTTGTGGCTGATATGCACTTTGTGCTACATAATCTTTGACTACTCCAACCACAGTCCCCCATTCATAGTTATCTTCCATCAGTTTCCGTCCTATAGGCGAATCAGTCCAACCTACTTGCCGTAGCAATTCTTCATTTACCAGTACTTCACCATCCTGATGAACGTTACGACCCTGCAAAATCTGCAATCCTAAAATCGGGACGTAATGCTCATCTATAAAATCGATACACCCCATAAAACGTTTTCCGTTAATATCAGTAAAAGATTGTCTTGTATGACCATTATAGATAAATGAAGCACTATTACAAGATGCCTCAATAAAAGGCAATCCCCGGAGAATGCCATCTATTTTATCCATTGAATCAAATGGCCCCCACCCTATAACTAAATTATCTATTTTATAGCCCATACTTCGATTCATGACTTGATTGTACTGTAAAAGAATGATCATTAGCAATCCCAATATGAAAGCAACTCCTGTAAATTGTACAAACAACAACGGATATTTCCAGGAAGCACGATACCCGGTAAAACGATGGAAAACTTGTGTCACAGGGATAGAAGAGAAAAGCTTTCCCGGAAGCAAGCCAATCAGTAAAAATAAAAAAATGGTTACTAATGCAGGAACCCATAGGGTACGCCATGTAAACAGGGTTGCTAATGAGGCACCAGACAAGTCTTCTATTTCCGGTTTAAAATAGAGTAGAAGGACTATAACCCCCAAAAGAGAAACGAGAATCAATAATGCCGATTCCCATAAGAACATACGATATATATGTCCGGTTGAAGCTCCGCTGCATTTATGCACTCCTACTGATTTGGCCCGCTGTGGCAAAGAAGAAATAGAAATAAGTACATTATTCATCCCGGCAATCAGCAAAATAGCAAATCCGAGAATCGATAGAATACTGATAATTTTACGTGATTCCTTTTTCTGCAAATGAAACTGTGAAGGAGTTATAAACGAAAATTCTTCAAACCAGTCTTTATTATACTGTATATACTTCTTCATCATATCAGGCATACGTGCCGTCACTTTCTCTACATCTTCCGGATGGCGAAAACGAACCATACATGTATAGCTGATATCACCCCGCCATCCACCACGTTCATCTCTGAATCTATTAGCACGAGTCACAAATGAATAGACCCCATCAAACCGAAACTCGGCATTTTCCGGAATATCTTCGAAAACACCTCGAACAGTCAATGGATAATCAATATTAATCATTACTGTCTTTCCAATAGGATCGGCATCTGCAAAAAGACTTTGAGCAAGAGAACGGGATATAAACAGTGCATCCATATTATCCAATTCAGACACATTTCCGGAAAGTACTTTAACACCCAAAGTGGAAAAAATATGGCTTCGGGAAGTAGCCAGTATTACATCTTTCTTTTCCTGGCCTTCATGATAAAGCGAACTGCGACTAAATAAGTCAATCAAAGTTGCATCTTCCACTTCATCAGGAAAATTTTCACGAATTGCTGCTGGAAGTTTTCCATAATTATTACAAACAGGCTCTTTCTTTTCACCTTGCGAAACAACTGTACGTAAAGTTAGAAAAAGATTTTCCGGTTCTTGATAATAGCTATCATAGTTTAATTCAAATGCAACCCTGGCAAATAACAGGATGCCGACCAAAAGCCCTAAAGTTAACGAAACTATTTTGGTCAGATTTACACCTCTCCCACGGAGAAGAGTTCGGAAAGTGTAGTACAATTGTCTCATATCAGCCCTGTTTGTATTTTAGAATTTTAATAAATATAAGGTGTCTCTTTCATGCAGATCACCTGAATTTCTTAATTGCACAATGCGTGCCAAAAGAAGTAACACACAATAGAATAACGGATTACATAATTCATAGTGCGAGAATGTTGTCTAATTATTAGACACTGTCGTCTATTAATTAGACAGCAACACTTTGTTTTTCATAAAGAAAACTCTATCTTTGCATCGAGTTTTCATGCACTAAAATAGAAATTATGAGACAAATAAAAGGAATTACCGCAATCTTTCTTTGTTGTCTGCTAGTTGCCGGATGTGACTTGATAGATTATCATCCATATGACGTCGACATAAAAGGAGAAAGAGACATTAATGCGAAAAATATTCAAAAGATCGAGGCCAAATGCCTGGGAAAGTCTACTATACGCTTTATCGCCATGGGTGACTCGCAACGCTGGTATGACGAAACCGTTGACTTTGTAAACGCTGTCAACAAAAGAGACGACATCGACTTTGTAGTTCATGGAGGCGACTTCAGTGACTTCGGACTCACCGATGAATTTCTTTGGCAAAGGGATATAATGAATAAACTAAAGGTTCCTTATGTAGGACTTATCGGAAACCATGATTGTTTGGGAACCGGAGAAGATGCATTCCGGCAAATATTCGGCGATACAAACTTTTCATTCATAGCCGGAGGTGTGAAATTTGTATGCCTCAATACCAACGCAATGGAATATGATTATTCGGAACCGATCCCTGATTTTGACTATATTGAAAGACAACTCACAGAACGTGCCGACGAATTTAATAAAACCGTATTCTGTATGCATGCCCGTCCCCTTTGTGATCAGTTCAATAACAATGTGGCCAAAGTGTTTCAAATGTATGTTCGCCAATTTCCCGGTTTGCAATTTTGCACTGTAGCTCACGAACATCGGATCAGTGCGTCAGATGTATTTGACGATGGCGTAATGTATTATGGAAGCAATTGTATGAAAAATCGCAGTTATTTAGTATTCACGATAAAACCTGATGGTTATGATTATGAAGTGGTTGAATTTTAATTCCATTATTGGCATAGCAATAGTATCGCTCCTGTTTTACACAGAAAACGTCACAGCACAAACCGACAAAAACGATACCAAACAAAAGATAGATGCCATCCAGACAACACAGCCGGAATACAGCAAATATGACAAACGTATTCACCGTTTTCGTAAAGGATGGAATTCACTTATACCTACACACAACAAAATACAATATGCGGGTAACATGGGAATGTTCTCGTTCGGAACCGGTTGGGATTACGGAAAAAGAGATCAGTGGGAAACGGATCTGTTCTTCGGCTTCATACCCAAACATGACTCCCATCGGGCTAAGATGACCATGACCTTAAAACAAAATTACATGCCTTGGAGCCTGGAGCTTGGGAAAGGATTTTCAACCGAACCTTTGGCATGTGGTATCTATTTTAACACTGTTTTCGGACACGAATTCTGGGTACACGAGCCTAGCCGTTATCCGGAAGGATACTACGGATTCTCGTCCAAGATACGCACACACATCTTTCTGGGACAACGGCTGACATACGATATAGATAGAGAACGCCGGTTCTTTGCAAAATCTGTGACTCTCTTTTATGAGCTGAGTACCTGTGACCTGTTATTGATCAGCCGCGTAACCAACAGTTACCTGCGGGCTCGGGATTATCTGAGTTTATCCTTCGGACTTAAATTCCAATGGCTTTAGTTGACACGGAAGTAAAATAGGTGTATAAAGACAAAGACACCTTATTTAAACTCTTTCGAAATTCATAAGAATAAGGAAATGTTGCTAACTTTGTTGCCGACAAATTATTATTCGTATTTAATATTCTATTGACCAAAATGGGAACTATCATCATTGTTGACGATAACAAAGGAGTGCTGACAGCCGTACAATTACTATTGAAAAATCATTTTTCGAAAGTCATTACCTTATCCTCTCCTATCAGTCTGTCCACAGTGCTTAGAGAAGAAAACCCGGAAGTTGTCTTATTGGACATGAATTTCACTTCCGGAATCAATAATGGTAACGAAGGTCTGTTTTGGTTACATGAAATCAAACGGCAATACAGAGACCTTCCGGTAGTACTATTCACAGCTTATGCTGATATTGATCTTGCCGTACGGGGTATAAAAGAGGGAGCATCTGATTTTGTAGTGAAACCATGGGATAATCAAAAGCTGTTGGAAACTCTTTTAAATGCCGCTTCACAAGCAAAAGACGGAAAGAAAAAGAATCGCAAAAAGGAATCATCTCCGGTTTCTGCCATGTATTGGGGTGAAAGCAGTGCTATGCAGCAGCTCCGCACGTTGATTGAGAAAGTAGCAACGACCAATGCGAATATACTGATAACAGGTGAAAACGGAACGGGAAAGGAAATGCTCGCGCGTGAGATTCATGCTTTATCACCACGCTCTGCCGAGAGCATGATATCCGTTGATATGGGTGCTATCACCGAATCCTTGTTTGAGAGTGAATTGTTCGGGCATGTGAAGGGTTCTTTTACCGATGCCCATGCCGACCGTACAGGTAAGTTTGAAGCAGCAGACCGAAGTTCCCTGTTTCTTGACGAAATAGGAAACCTTCCCTTTCATTTGCAGGCTAAGCTACTGACAGCCATTCAGCAGAGAAGCATAGTTCGTGTAGGTAGCAACCAATCTATCCCCGTAGACATTCGCCTAATCTGCGCAACTAACCGAAACTTGCAGGAGATGGTAGACAAAGGCTTATTCCGTGAAGATTTATTATACCGTATCAACACCATTCATGTAGAAATTCCTCCACTTCGCAAACGTAAAGAAGATATTGTTCCGCTAGCTGAGCGTTTTATAGCCCGCTTTTGCAAACAGTATGACAAAGCCTCTATCAGCCTGAGTCCGGCCGCTTGCGAGAAACTGACCGCGCATGCCTGGTATGGCAATATCCGTGAATTAGAACATGCCATTGAGAAAGCAGTCATTATTAGCGATGGTGAAACCATCCCCGCTGAAATGTTCCAATTAGTGCAGAAAACAGAGAACCCGGAAACAGAGACCTCTACTCTTGAAGATATGGAAAAAGCCATGATTCGCAAGGCTCTCGACAAATGTGGAGGAAACCTTTCGGCTGTAGCCGCCCAATTAGGCATTACCCGCCAAACATTATATAATAAGATGAAAAAGTTTGGTTTATGAAAATCCATTTAAAGTTACTCACAGAGCGCTATTGGTTTCGTCTCGGACTAAGCCTCTGTTTCGCCATAACTGCGGCTCTGTCTTATGCCGACAGAGACTTCATTTGGATGGGATTGAGTCTCTGTTTGCTACTATTCAGCATTTGGTGGCAACTTTCACTTTACCGTATTCATACCAAACGAGTTCTTTTCATGATTGACGCCCTCGAGAACAATGACAGCGCCATTCACTTCCCGGAAGAGCAGATAATGCCTGAGACCCGAGAGATCAACCGTGCACTCAACCGAGTCGGACGCATATTATATAATGTAAAGTCGGAAACGGTACAGCAAGAAAAGTATTACGAACTGATAATGGACTGTGTAAACACCGGTGTACTCGTTCTCAATGAAAATGGAGCGGTTTATCAAAAAAATAATGAAGCGCTTCGCCTGCTCGGATTAAATGTGTTTACCCACATCCGCCAACTGAATAAAGTGGATACACAGTTGATGAAAAAAATAGAATTCTGCCGTCCGGGAGATAAGATACAAACTATTTTCAACAATGAACGGGGTACAATCAATTTATCCATTCGTGTATCAGGCATCACTGTTCGCGAAGAACAATTGCGCATTCTCGCTTTTAACGACATCAACAGTGAATTGGATGAAAAAGAAATCGATTCGTGGATACGACTGACACGTGTATTGACTCATGAAATCATGAATTCGGTTACTCCCATCACCTCTCTTAGCGAAACACTACTATCGTTGGCCGATACCCGGGATGAAGAAATACGCCGGGGCTTACAAACAATCAGTACTACGGGAAAAGGCCTGCTCTCCTTCGTAGAATCCTACCGCCGTTTTACCCGTATCCCAACCCCGGAACCATCCTTATTTTATGTAAAAGCTTTTATTGACCGAATGGTAGAGCTGGCACGCCATCAAAACAAATGTGACAACATAACGTTCCATATAGATATTGCTCCTGCTGATCTAATTGTGTATGCCGACGAAAATCTGATTTCGCAAGTAGTAATTAATCTATTGAAAAATGCCATACAAGCTATCGATGCACAGGCCGATGGAAAGATTGAAATACAAGGACGATGTAATGCTGCTGAAGAAGTATTGATTGAAATAAAAAATAATGGCCCTGCCATTCCTTCAGATATAGCAGATCATATATTCATTCCTTTTTTTACCACCAAAGAAGGAGGTAGTGGTATCGGATTGAGCATTTCACGTCAGATCATGCGTCTGTCAGGTGGAAGCATCACTCTGTTGCAAGGCAAAGAAACTAAATTTATTCTGAAATTTAAATAAGTACATAGATTCATAGTGTAATTACTTGCATCATTAACAATGTAATAGCAAGGATATCCGGCAAACAATAAGAAAAGATTTCTGTTATTAATAATATCATTTCAATCTTAAAATTATGACCTACCTCGCTACCAACCCCCTATTCCATGGAATCTCTCCAGAAACGCTTTCCCGTGATTTTGACGGAATCGTATCTCACCTCCGCATGTTCCGTAAAGGAGACATTCTTGCCAGGCAAGGTGATGTATGCAATCGGCTGATGATATTGCTGAAAGGCAGTGTCCGGGGAGAAATGATCGATTACTCGGGCAGATTGATTAAAGTGGAAGATATTATTGCTCCTCGTGCAATTGCCCCTCTTTTCTTATTTGGTGCAGACAATCGCTACCCGGTAGAAGTTACAGCAAACGAAGCTACCGAAGTTTTCGAAATTCCGAAAGAAAGCGTACTGAAATTATTTCGACGGAATGAGAAATTCTTAGAGAACTACATGAATCTTTCTGCCAATTATGCCCGAACACTTGCTGACAAACTGTTTTTTATGTCCTTTAAGACGATTCGGCAGAAACTTGCTTCCTATCTGCTACGGATGTTGAAACAACAAGGAGACAGTCCGATACAACTTGACCGCTCGCAACAGGAACTGGCTGATTATTTCGGAGTATCTCGTCCCTCTCTGGCACGCGAGCTGGCTCATATGCAGGATGACGGCCTGATCAAAACGGACAGGAAATTAGTGCATATCTTGAGAAAAGAAGATATGATGCAACTGATACAATAAGTTTGAGCAAAATTTAAAGCCTGTTTAAGTATCAGACAGATGGAACGGTAACAGAGTGAGAATCGGACCTTTTTCGCTAAAGACACGGAGGAAAACAAAATGCCTTTAGAGACATAAACAGATAGAATAATAGATACATCACACTATATATCAAACCATTGCGATTGCTTTCTCGACTAAAACAGAAGGTGGAAGATGGAAGATCGAAATGCATTTTTGTAGGGAGAGTGTACAAAAGCTCCTCTTTGTATCAGTCACTCAACCGTCCGGATCTTTGATACCTGTCCGTATCACCCAGACAGAAGGTCCGCTTATGGAGCAACGTTCGGTTGCCACATCCTCGTTATCGAAATAACGGACTGAAATGATTCCGGAGGAAAATTAAAACAGTCTCTTAAACAAACTCTAAAATTTCCAATCTTTTTTCTCTTGTTTGTAACATTGGTTACAGAATTAGCCCAAATCCTCCTCCTATCTTTGCATCCAGAAAAGAAACCTATTAATACGTAAAAATTATGAGTATGTTCTGTTTTCAGTGTCAGGAAACCGCAAAAGGTACAGGTTGTATCTTAAGCGGAGTATGCGGGAAAACTCCCGAAGTAGCCAATATGCAAGACTTGCTACTTTTTGTAGTACGCGGAATCGCAGTCTACAATCAGGCATTACGCAAAGATGGACGTTCTTCTGCCCGGACAGATAAGTTTATCTTTGACGCATTGTTCACTACCATTACAAATGCCAACTTTGATAAACACGCCATTATCGAGAAAATAAAGAAAGGACTGGAGCTAAAGAAAGATCTAAGTAACCAAGTCACAATAGAACATGCGCCCGACGAATGTACTTGGTATGGTGACGAAACAGAGTTTGAAGAGAAAGCCCAAACGGTGGGGGTGCTGCGAACTTCTGACGAAGACATTCGATCATTGAAGGAGTTGGTTCACTATGGTATCAAAGGAATGGCTGCTTATGTGGAGCATGCCTATAACTTAGGATATGAGAATCCGGAGATATTTGCATTCATGCAATATGCTTTGGCTGAATTGACCCGCGAAGATATTACTGTGGACGAACTGATAACCCTCACACTCGCTACGGGTAACCATGGTGTGCAGGCTATGGCCCAACTCGATACTGCCAATACCAGCCATTACGGAAATCCGGAAATCTCCGAAGTAAACATTGGTGTTCGAAACAATCCGGGTATCCTTGTCAGTGGACATGACTTGAAAGATATTGAAGAACTGTTGCAACAGACTGAAGGCACCGGTATCGACATATACACACACAGTGAAATGCTACCGGCTCATTATTATCCTCAGTTGAAGAAATATAAACACCTGGCAGGAAACTACGGTAATGCCTGGTGGAAACAGAAAGAGGAATTTGAAAGTTTCAACGGTCCTATCCTCTTCACTACTAATTGCATTGTTCCACCACACCCGAATGCGACTTATAAAGATCGCATCTATACGACAGGCGCAACCGGCTTGGAAGGTGCTACCTACATACCCGAACGAAAAGACGGAAAGCAGAAAGATTTCTCCGTTATTATTGAGCATGCACGGCGTTGCCAGCCACCAGTGGCAATAGAAAGTGGTAAGATTGTAGGTGGATTTGCCCATGCGCAAGTAATCGCACTGGCCGATAAGGTGGTTGAAGCTGTAAAAAGCGGTGCTATCCGTAAATTTTTTGTTATGGCCGGATGTGACGGGCGAATGAAAAGTCGCAGTTACTACACAGAGTTTGCAGAAAAGCTACCGGCAGATACGGTAATCCTGACAGCAGGGTGCGCCAAATACCGATATAATAAATTACCTCTGGGGGATATTAATGGCATTCCTCGTGTACTGGATGCAGGACAGTGTAATGACAGTTACTCATTGGCTATAATTGCTATGAAGTTGCAGGAAGTCTTCGGACTAAAAGACATCAATGATCTTCCGATTGTATATAACATTGCGTGGTACGAACAAAAAGCCGTTATTGTTCTGCTGGCTCTGTTGGCACTCGGAGTGAAAAAGATTCATTTAGGACCGACGCTTCCTGCATTCTTATCTCCTAACGTGAAGCAGGTACTGATCGATAATTTTGGAATTGGCGGTATCAGTACAGCAGACGAAGATATTGCAAAATTTTTGGCATGATAATGTACAAGTAAGTAAGAGGAGCGTTATAATTCACCACAGAGTGAACTTAATCTATTTATCTGTGTAATCCTGTGGTGAATATGAGCACTGACACCTCTTCTTACTTTTTTCATTCATCTCTCTTCTCTTGGCAGTACCAGATTCAAGCCTACTCCTACCAATGCGGCAAGACCGATTCCCGACAGTGAGAATTCGCCCCATGCCAATACGGCACCACCGATGCCAATAGTCAGAGTCAGCGAGACAATAATGATATTACGTGTCCGGCTCAAGTCAATACAATTATTGACAAGGTTAGCAATTCCCGCGCAAGCGATCGTACCGAATAAGAGTAACATGATTCCTCCCAATACAGCCGAAGGAATAGACTTCAATAAAGCGCTGACTTTACCGATTACGGAAAACAGAATGGCCGTAATCGCCGCTATTCTTATTACTTGAGGATTCGTCACTTTAGTAAGCGACATGGCTCCTGTAACTTCCGAATAGGTAGTTACAGGAGGTCCTCCCAATAAACCGGCACAAAGACATGCCAAGCCATCACCTAATAGTGTGCGATGCAACCCGGGATCTTTTACATAGTCTTTTCCCGTCACAGTGTTTACCACATACACATCCCCAATGTGTTCTATCACCGGAGCAATAGCCACCGGCATCATAAACAAAATAGGTTCCCACGAAAACTGTGGAAACACAAACTGTGGAAAACCCAACCACGCAGCGTTTCTGACTCCCGACATATCAACATCATAAAAGATCAGCGCAGCAATATATCCCACAATAATTCCACAAAAAATAGGTATTAACTTCAATAGTCCCTTCGCCCGAATAGATACAATCACGGCAGTAAACAACGAAAGCAACGCCAATGTCCAGTTTTCCTTTGCCATATTCACTCCAGTCCCGGCAAGTGAAAGCCCTATCAATATAATTACCGGACCAATAACTACCGGTGGAAACAGGCGCTCGATCAACCTGATACCCTGCCATTTAACTAAAGCACTCATAACAAAGTAGACCAGTGCAACGCCTACCATTCCCGAAAGTGTGCCGGCAAGTCCATACAGTTCGGTTGCTTTAATAATAGGAGCAATAAATGCAAAACTACTACCTAAAAAAATAGGGACCTTCCCTTTTGTTACCAGATGAAAAAGAAGTGTGCCGATACCGGCAGTAAACAAAGCTGTAGAAGGATCGAGCCCGACCAATAAGGGGACAAGTACAGTAGCTCCAAAAGCCACAAAAAGGAACTGTACTCCTACTACTCCTTTGCGTAAAGGAGAAAGATGATTTGAATCCATATAGAATAGAATGATATTATTTAAGCTGCAAAAATAACATTTTTAAACTATTTTACAGCTATTTGGAACATAAATACATCCAAAGAGCGTTTCTATTTGTTACATAATTTAAGTAACTTCGCACAGTGAAATGTAAAATAACAAATTAACAACCCTTAGTACTCATTGCTTATGATTTTTACCGCTGAAAACATTCTACTCATTGGTTCTATTTTACTATTTGTCAGCATTGTTGTCGGAAAAACCGGATATCGCTTCGGAGTGCCGGCCTTATTATTATTCCTTCTTGTAGGTATGCTTTTCGGAAGCGACGGATTGGGATTACAATTTCATAATGCCAAGATAGCCCAATTTATAGGTATGGTTGCCCTTAGCGTCATTCTGTTCTCCGGAGGTATGGATACTAAATTCAAAGAAATTCGTCCTATTCTTTCTCCGGGAATCGTACTTTCAACAGTGGGAGTATTTCTCACGGCACTTTTTACCGGATTATTCATTTGGTATCTTTCGGGAATGAGTTGGACCAATATCCACTTTCCATTGATCACTTCCCTATTACTTGCATCTACCATGTCGTCAACGGATTCTGCTTCAGTATTCGCCATCCTCCGTTCGCAAAAGATGAATCTGAAACATAACCTACGTCCTATGCTTGAACTGGAGAGCGGAAGCAACGACCCAATGGCCTATATGCTTACCATAGTCCTGATACAATTCATTCAATCAGATGGCATGGGTACAGGCAACATAATCGGTTCATTCATCATCCAATTCTTGGTAGGTGCTGCTGCCGGATATATCTTGGGAAAACTGGCGATATTGATACTCAACAAAATAAATATCGATAACCAATCACTTTATCCCATTCTGTTATTGTCTTTTGTATTCTTCACTTTTGCCATCACCGATCTGCTTCGCGGTAATGGGTATTTGGCTGTATACATTGCCGGCATGATGGTAGGTAACCATAAAATAACTTTCCGAAAGGAAATTGCAACATTCATGGATGGTCTGACCTGGCTGTTCCAAATCATTATGTTCCTTATGTTAGGACTGCTTGTCAATCCTCACGAAATGATTGAAGTTGCCGTTGTAGCATTGCTTATCGGAGTATTCATGATCGTTATCGGACGACCATTAAGCGTATTCCTTTGTCTTTTACCATTTAGGAAGATTACTTTAAAATCCCGTCTGTTTGTCTCGTGGGTAGGGCTACGAGGAGCTGTACCCATCATTTTCGCAACTTATCCGGTAGTGGCAAACGTGGAAGGATCGAATATGATTTTCAATATCGTGTTTTTTATTACGATTGTTTCATTGATTGTACAAGGAACAAGTGTTTCGTTTGTGGCACGCTTGTTACACTTGTCCACTCCACTCGAAAAGACCGGAAATGACTTCGGTGTAGAACTTCCGGAAGAGATAGATACTGATCTTTCGGATATGACCATTACTATGGAAATGCTGAATGAGGCAGACACCCTGAAAGATATGAATTTGCCAAAAGGTACTTTAGTAATGATCGTCAAACGTGGTGATGAATTTCTTATCCCCAACGGCACACTAAAATTACATGTAGGAGACAAACTACTGCTGATCTCAGAGAAAAATAAGCAGGAAACGGTTAAGAATGAATAGAAAATCATGATAAAAACACAGAGAACGTGAAATCCACATATCATTTTCGATATTGGCAGAACGTGTCTCTGTGTTCATTCTATCTTAGATAATCGATAAATAGAATAATCTACCCTCCGTTAATTTAACGTAAAACTTTACGAGAGAATTCGGTTTCCGTTAATAGAATATTAATTTTGCGCAGTTTTTAACTGAATGTGCAGAAATTACAAAATGGAACAAGAACAACGGTTCATTGGTTATATTGAACAAAGCATCATAAACAACTGGGATGCAAACGCCCTGACAGACTACAAAGGAATCACCCTTCAATATAAGGATGTAGCCCGCAAAATAGCCAAATTTCACATTATATTAGAAATGGCCGGTATTCAACCGGGTGATAAGATCGCTGTCTGTGGCCGCAATAGTGCCCATTGGGCTGTAACCTTTTTGGCCACCGTGACTTATGGTGCTGTAATTGTTCCCATTTTACATGAATTTAAGGCTGACAATATCCATAATATCGTCAATCACTCTGAGGCAAAACTCCTCTTTGTAGGTGAACAGGTATGGGAAAACCTTAATGAAGATCGGATGCCTTTACTTGAAGGTATATCTTCTTTGACAGACTTTACTCCACTTGTGTCGCGCAATGACAAACTGACATATGCACATGAACACCGTAATGAGATATATGGACAGCGATATCCTAAAAATTTTCGTCCGGAACATATCTCCTACCGTAAAGATATGCCGGAAGAGCTGGCTGTTATAAATTACACATCAGGAACAACAGGTTATTCCAAAGGAGTGATGTTACCCTATCGTAGTCTTTGGTCAAACATTGCTTATTGTCACGAGATGCTTCCGGTAAAACCTGGTGATCACATCGTTTCGATGCTTCCCATGGGGCACGTATTCGGCATGGTCTACGATTTTCTTTACGGATTTTCTGCGGGTGCACACCTCTACTTCTTGACACGTATGCCGTCTCCCAAAATCATTGCACAATCATTTGCCGAAATCAAACCGAGAGTAATTGCTTGTGTACCGTTGATTGTAGAAAAGATTATTAAAAAAGATATTCTCCCCAAACTGGATAATAAAATAGGTAAGTTGTTGCTGAGAGTACCCATTGTTAACGATAAAATTAAAGCAGCTGCCCGGCAGGCAGCAATGGAAATTTTTGGTGGAAATTTTGATGAAATTATTATCGGAGGAGCTCCGTTCAATGCAGAAGTGGAAGCTTTTCTTAAACAAATAGGATTTCCATACACCATTGCCTATGGTATGACAGAATGTGGTCCCATCATTTGTTCCAGCCGCTGGGAAACTCTCAAACAGGCTTCATGCGGTAAAGCTACCAGCCGAATGGAAGTGAAAATAGATTCTCCTGATCCGGAAAATATTGCAGGAGAAATTATTTGTAAAGGTACAAACTTAATGTTGGGATACTACAAAAATACGGAGGCCACTTCACAAATCATCGATGTAAACGGATGGCTCCACACTGGAGATTTGGCTACCATGGATTCGGAAGGATATGTAACAGTACGAGGTCGGAGCAAGAATATGTTACTTACTTCAAGCGGGCAGAATATTTATCCGGAAGAAATAGAAAGTAAGTTTAATAACATGCCTTATGTGTCCGAATCGTTGGTTCTACTCCAGAAAGATAAACTTGTAGCACTAATCTACCCGGATTTTGACGATGCTTTCGCACACGGACTGTTGCAAAGCGATATTGAGAAGATAATGGAAACCAACCGAATAGAACTCAATCAACAACTTCCGGCCTACTGTCAGATTACTAAAATCAAAATCCACTTCGAGGAGTTTGAGAAAACAGCGAAGAAGAGCATTAAACGATTCATGTATCAGGAAGCAAAAGGATAAAAGGATCAAAGAACCAATTCCTCGAACAACCGCTCCAATGTTTCCTCTAAATTGTCAGAATAGCCAACATGAGGTCTTGAGGTCTGAATGCAGGAACTACGATGGGCTGTCAACCAACGAAAACGTTCCGGAACTTCCAGTTTAGCAATGACTCCTCCCGTCGGACAGCCTGCACACACTTTACTGAAAGCCTCCAAATATTTCCGGAAAGAATCGATATCAGGTTCCGGTGATAAGGCCTCCAACCTCTTCTTATTAATTTCATAACGCATCCGGATGAAGGCAGCCTGTTTAGAAAACAAGATAACCCCAACGTTGATAAATTCCTCACGTTCCACTTTCGGAACTATCCGAACAACGGCGTATTCATAAATATGCTTTTCTGGCATGTTGTGCTTCTTTTACAAATATTTCAGAATGTTCAATCCTTTCTTTCAAAAATCGATAATAGATATCACGAATATCTTGAGGAGTTTCATCTTTATCACGCCACTCTATCCAGCTGTCAGGAATCAGATCCACTATTTCACGTATTTTTTCCGAAGTCAGTAATTTCCGAAATTCGGCATCCACTTCGTCCAACTTACCGGCAAGCGGCAATAAGGCATGGTCTTTAACTTGGGTAAAAGAACTAAGTGCATGTTTATGCCAATTGACCCATGAATGATGAAAAAATAGAGATGCACCATGATCTATCAACCACAACTCTTTATGCCACATAAGCATATTGGTATTCTTCACTGTACGATCTACATTAGTCAATAAAGCATCTAACCATACCACCTGTGATGCCAGTTTTTCATCAACCTCAGTAACAACCGGATCGAATGGTAGAGCCCCTGAGAGAAAATGTAGTCCCATATTTAATCCGCGGCTTCCTTGCAATAAATCCTGTATCTCTTCGTCACCCTCCGAACGTCCGAAAGCTTCATCTAAATTCAAAAACACTAACTCCGGTACACGAAAGCCTAATACTCGTGCAACCTCACCGCCAATCAGTTCTGCAATTAATGCCTTGGTTCCATGTCCCGCTCCCCGAAACTTGACAACATACTTAAAACTATCATCAGCTTCTGCCAATGCAGGCAGTGAACCACCTTCACGCAGAGGCATAATATAACGAGTGACATTGACAGTACGCAACTCCATAGATAAAGCTCCTTTCTATATGCTATTACAGGTGATAAAGATACGATATTGTTTCTATTTCACCAATTTCAATCGATAACACTTTCTTATGAATATATGTTTATAGAACCTATTGATAGACAAAAATACAACTATGCCTGATTTTGGCAGAAAAATCTCTTAAATTTGCACAAAATTCAGAGATTACATGAAAACTGTCAAAACACATATCACCCAATTATTGCATGCCATGAACAAGGGAATTTTCGAAAAAGAACATCCCATCGCATTATCACTACTCTCCGCAATTTCAGGAGAAAGTATTTTCTTCCTCGGGCCTCCGGGAGTTGCCAAGAGCCTTATTGCAAGGCGCTTGAAACTGGCTTTCGACCAAAGTACTGCTTTTGAATATCTGATGTCTCGTTTTAGCACCCCTGATGAAATATTCGGTCCGGTATCTATCTCAAAATTGAAAGATGAAGACAAATACGAACGCATTATTGAAGGTTATCTCCTCTCGGCAACAATCGTTTTTTTAGATGAAATATGGAAAGCAGGACCAAGCATACAAAACTCACTGCTAACAGTTATCAACGAAAAGGTATACCGCAATGGACAATATACCATACAGTTACCATTAAAAGGATTAATTGCAGCTTCCAATGAATTGCCGGCTCAGGGAGAAGGGTTAGAAGCCCTGTGGGATCGTTTCTTAATACGCTATTTTATAGGGAATATCGAACAGGAATTCGCTTTCGATCAAATGATAGCCTCTGTCAATGACATGGAAGCAGAAATTCCCACCGGACTTTCTATTACAGAAGAACAATATACAGATTGGAGAACTCAAATCAGCCAAATCAAGATACATTATACTGTTTTTGAATTAATTCATTCCATCAAGCGGCAAATTGAAAAATATAACATACAGAAAGAAGAGGTTCCACACTCAACGCTCTATATTTCCGACCGTCGATGGAAGAAAATCGTATCGCTGCTCAGAACTTCTGCTTTTCTGAATGAAACAGATACCATCCGCTTTTCAGATTGTACTTTATTACTCCATTGCTTATGGAATGAAATAGAACAAATACCAATTATCGAACAAATGGTGTCATCGGCACTTGACGAATGTATCAGCCATTATCTTTGTGGCGAACGGACTTTAGAACAAAAGCTGAGCAGTATTCGGGAAGACATGAAATCAGAACACAGTTTGCGTGAAACAAAAGATCCGACCTTGCAAATTGTAGACACCTTCTATCATCAAATTGAAAGATATCCTGTAGCAGGCAATCTGTTGATTTTTGCTTCCGACTACCAAAGTTTACAAAAAGATACTCAAAAATTATTTTACGTTCAAAGAGATAAATATCGTCCTGTTAACTGGATATTAAAAGTATATGATCATGTCCGCAACCGGAACATATCCCAATCAGCCATAGTTTCACTCAAGAAAGGCACACGTTCTGTATTCATCAACAATCAAGAGTATCCACTATCTTGCAACGCAGGATACGACATAGCTTACCCTCAAGAAGCCTCTTTACCCTTTGAATTTCGTTTTCAGGAAGTGATCGATTTATATCACAACAGGGAGAACGAATTAAAGCGCATGACCGACTTTGAACTGACCTATTGTAAAGAACATCTATTCATGGATGACAAACAACGTAATATGGTCAAACAAATATTAAACAGACAAAAAGAAATGTTGGAAATTTGCCAAAATGAAATCAGAGAAATAGCTTATACGCATGGATTGGAAAATAAGGAATATTAGGCTACAAGAACTCAGGGAGATTTATCAAGAGAAGCTGAAAAACATTGCTTATAGAGTATACGAGTCACATTTTCAAAATGGTATCGTGAAACAAGAGGAACTTGAGGGAGAAATTATGTCTTATTATCAACATACACAACCTTCTCTACAAGAGTTTTATTCACACTACGCTACACAGTGGGAACATTTTTACGAGGGACATGAGCTTACAGACAGTGCATTTTTACGCTTTCTTGAAAATTCGGCTTACCCTCTACAAATGAAATATAACCGTGGTGATTTAAATCTTCAATATTATATTGACCGATTTCATACACTCAAAAAACGATCAAAAGAGTGGAAACACCTTCGTAATCTTTTTTTTGATAAATGGTATCATCTGTTGGCAAATAATGAATATAATTACCAAATAGAACGTATCAACAATCTTTGTGAGAGATTCTATCGCTTACAGAAAAATATTGCAGATCAACTTCCCCAACGAGGCAATGCCCGTTTAATGTGGCTGTTGAGAACACACCAAGAACTTGCCAAACAACTGTTTCATTATGATGAAATAGCCAAAAATCACCCAGCTATCAGAGAACTGACAAAGATACTGGGAAAGCAGCATTATGGTAAAGAAAAGAAATTCCGTATGGTTGCAGGTATCCACCGGGAACAAATCATCACTCATGCCACTAAAAGTGATATTACCGGAGTATGTGAAGGTAATGATTTAAACAGCCTCCTACCCATAGAGTATTGTTATCTGTCAGATCCTGCTTTGCAACCACTTTTCTTTGAGCGATTCAACAAGAAGAAGCTGCAAATGATGGATTATGAATCAAAAGATCAACATCGCATTAAAGATATAAAAATACAAGGGAATGAAATTGTAGAAGAACAATCAGGTCCATTTATCATTTGCGTGGATACTTCAGGATCCATGAGTGGAGAAAGAGAAGAGTTCGTGAAATCGGCCATTCTTGCCATTGCAGAACTTACAGAACAACAAGATCGAAAATGTTATCTTATAAATTTCTCCAACGACATAGCTTGTATCGAAATCGAACGTCTGGGACAAAATATACAGGAACTGGCAAACTTTCTTTGTCAAAGTTTTCATGGGGGTACAGATTTAACTCCCGCACTTCTACACGCAATACACATTCTAAAAACAAAGTCCTATCGAAATGCCGATTTAGTAATGATGTCAGATTTTGAAATGCCTCCTTTAAACGAAGAACTTTCAGAGGAAATAAAAAAAATAAAGCAAAATAAGACTCTTTTATACGCCCTCTCTGTACATAAACAAAGTGAAAATACCTATTTAAACGTCTGCAATAAGTTCTGGTTTGTTTAAAGTATGTTATAAAACACATTTTCCATTCTGAATAATTTGCTATTTAAACCAAAGTACGTACATTTGCAATGTGTTTTTCATAGTATTAGATTTTAAGGTTAACAAAGGTTGGAGTACGGCGGTACTCCTTTTTTATTTCTATCCTTAACAGGATTATATTTCCACCATAAATTTCATTTGTCCTCTTGCTTCTTTATTACCCATTGATAAATGCAATAAAGGTTATTTGCCAGATCCTTTTCTTCGTCTGTCTGTCGATAATACCATATATACCATCTACAAAAAGTCCGATTGATTTTTCTAAAGTTTTGATTTTATACTTTTAGACCGTCAAGAGTTTCTTTACATAATTTTATAGAGTCCATCTCCACATCCTCTATAAAACAGCTAAAGACTATATCCCAACTTGGTAACACAGAATAATATATTAATTAAAAAGCCGTAGAGTCCTTTTATAAACTCTACGGCTTGGGATTGTGTGTGTTCAGATTTTCATGTGCATTAGTTAGCTAATCCCGGATTGGCAGCAATAGCATCTCTCGGAATAGGAATTGTATAACGAGGATCGTCCTGTTCCAATATATAAGTTTTACCTTGAAGTACTTTCACCATCCGAGGACGTGTAGTACGACGAAGATCAAACCAACGATGTCCCTCAAAAGCTAATTCACGAGCACGCTCGTTCAGTATTTCACTAATCAAGGCATTTCTATCCATCACATTCACTGCATTCTCTTTCTTGGCATATGCTTCGGGAGTATAACGCTTCCGCATTAATTCTAAAAGACGCATACGTGCATGTGGCAGTTTATCCATGTTTGCTGCAGCTTCGGCTGCGTTAAGATAAAGTTCACCTACACGAAAAGTACAAGAAAACTCTCTTTTTCCTCCTTTAGAACTTTTTCGGTTCCCATTTTCATCCGGAGCAGCAAAATAAGCGGCCAATCTCTTATCTCCTTCCTGATAAAGAGCCAGAAAAGTAGCAGGTACCCACACAGCATTGTTGACAGAAGAACCCATAACCTGTTCCAAAGCAGTTATCGATTCAACCGACTCAAAATGATTGGGAAGAGCCAAAGGAGTTTCATTCATATCGACAAGAACAGATTTCTTTGCCAATACTGCTTCAGCCGATTCCAAACACTTCGGCCATGCTCCCATGTATAAGCTGACACGAGACTGTAACGCATCTACAGACAAAACATTGAACCGATATGAAAAGACAGTTTCCCACTTTTCCTTATTTATTAATTCACGGGCATGCTCTATATCCGATAAAATAGAAGTATAAACTTCTTCTACCGTATTACGTCCCAACGTTTTTTCAAGATCCGTGTCCAATTTTAAAGGTATTGATTTTGAATTTAAAGCACCGGACTTCGTATATGGCTGTCCATGCAGGTTCACTAATACAAAATGCAGATAAGCCCGAAGCAAATGAGCTTCACCCACCAACTGATTCACGACCTCCGGAGTTCCTTCTGTAATCTCCTTTTGACTCTCAATTACTTGATTAGCAATAAAAAGTACATTATAGAAATTAGACCAGGTAAACTGGCTGGTTCCCGGAAATGGTGACACATCGTTCCAACGTTCAATGTCTCCATACGAATTTCGGTCATATTCATTATCATTAACCAACATTTCATCAGAACGAAGACAAGCCAGCCCTCTGTCATTGGGCACATTCAGATAAGCACGTGCCAGCAAAGCACGATACTCCTCAGCGGTTTGAGGAATCACGCTACCCACGGGTCTGATATCAAGATAACTGTCACAAGCTGATAACATCAACAGACAGCTCAACAAAGCCAAAACATATATTTTCTTCATCTTCTTTTTTTCGACTTAATGATTAAAAATTTAAATTCAAGCTAAACGTAATTGATTTAGGGATAGGCGGTGCATACGGATTATACATCGACTCCGGATCAAGAAAATTCTTATAACTTGAACCAAAAACAAGTAAATTGCGTCCTTCAATAGCCACAGAAGCCGATCCCATTCCTAAAGATTTAATCATTTTCTCAGGTAGACGGTAACCTAAACGCAAATTTTGCAACCGGAAATAATTTAATTTCTTTACCCAAATATCTAAATTCTTGTAAATTTCGCTCTTCTGATCATACCAATAATACTCGTCAGCCCGTTTTTCGCTGGTGATTAATGCCGGCAGACGCCCATCGGTATTCTCCGGAGTCCAACGATCTAAAATATCACTATTTACGTTCTGCCCTCTATCAAAGTTAATGAAATTATAGGAAGGCGTTGTACGCACATATCCTCCCAGATTAAATGATAAATTAGCGGTTAATTCCCAATTTTTATAACTGAATGTATTGATCAGGCCACCCGTATAAGGAGTATCTTGTGAACCAATATACGAATAAAAGCTACGCTCTTCTGCCGGAGTTACATCCGAATTAACCGTAAAACCTAATCCAAAAGGATCCTGCAAGCGATACAGTTCTTTCAAAGTTACTTTTTTCCCTTCTTTATCATAAAACAAAGGATAACCTTCTTCATCCAGACCGGCAGTTTTTATCGCGAAGATAGCATCTACCGGATACCCCTCACGTCCCGGAATAGTTTGCGCTTCAGGAATAGCTTCTCTCAATACCTTGTTATTGTTATAAGCAAAATTTAAATTAGTATACCACGAGAAATTTTTTGTTGCAACGTTTCGCGTAGAAAGAGATACCTCAACACCTTTATTGACCATACTTGCCCAGTTTATATTGGTCGAAACAAAGCCGGTTTCAAGTGGAAGCATTTGTTTTCCGATTAGGTCTGTACCTTTACGATAATAGTAATCTACACTCAGATTAATCGCCTGATTGAGTACCGAAAAATCAAGTCCAACATTTACTGATTGAGTTTTCTCCCAACGAAGTTTCTTGTTTGGAGCAGAATTTATATCAATCATATGTTCCGAACCACCCGGCAAAATATTATCTACAATATATTTACCCAACAGAAAGGGAGATGTATTTTTATCAATATTTCCCTGAATACCATACGAAACACGGAATGCAAGGTTATCCATCCATTTTCTAGTTCCCTGCATAAAAGGTTCATTTGACAATCTCCATAATCCACTTACAGAGTACAGAGGCAAATAACGGTATTTCTTGTCTACGCCAAATAAGTCAGAACCATCAAAACGGATACTTCCTCCGAATGTATAACGGTTCATCAACGAATAGGAAGCTGTAGAGAAGAAAGAGACATAGGCATTTTCTTTATACGTTTTCTGATGAAGAGGAAACTGTCTGGCACGGTCTTCATCCGGAAAGACAACCGGTTTTGTAGTCAACGTCTGGCGATCAAAACCATATCCTGCAGAGAAAAGTGTTTCATACCAAGTTTTACGCAACTCGGTACCTACCATTACTTCCAGTTCGTGGATATCATTGAAACTGTCCCGGTACTCTCCCATTGCTTTCCAGGTAATCTGGGAGTTCGTATTCTCATACGCTTTATGCACTCCTCCGTCCGGAATAAAGTATTTATTGCTTTGAGAGGCAGAATCCCAATATTTACTGTTTTTGCGAATTATACGCATTGAAAAACTCTCCTTATCGGCAATCTGTTCTTTCGATGCTTTATCCAATTGCAAACCAAGTTGAGTTGTAAACTTCAGTTTATCATTAAAACGCAACTCTGCATCAAAAATAGACGAAAGCGCATTAATCGTTTCCTCATTCGAAGTATTTTTACGTTCTTCAAAAATATTAAACCCTAAATCCGTATCAGAATTGTTCTGAACATCGAAATCATATACATAATTTCCGTTTGCATCGAAAGGTTGATAGTATGGATTAGCCTTACGCGAATAGTATACCGGATTCACCAATCCATAAGTATCGGTCAGGTAGGTTTTATTGTTACGGCGATTAACAAATAAAGAAACTCCGAATTTCAACATCCGGTTGACTTTATATGAAGTCTTCGCTACAATATTCAGACGATCTAGCCCGACGCCTTTAACATTACCATTTTCTTGATAATATCCGATAGAAGTATAATAAGTCACCCGTTCGTTACCTCCCGAAAGACTTAAACTATACTCCTGATTGAATGCATCGCGGAAAAGAATATCGCCCCAATCAGTTTCTGTATTCCGCAACCGACTTATATCCGTTTGGGCTTCGGGAGTCAGCGCACCCCACCCCCCTTTTTTATAGGCATCAGTCAATCCGTAACCGGAAATTATTTTAGAAACTCCCCCCTTATTGTCACCGTACGCAAAATTAGAACGAAGCAATTCAAGTTCCAAATCTACTTTCTCTTGTGAATTCAACATATTGAGTCGGTTTGTACTCAATGTAGGCATATAAGTAAACTTCGAGGAGAAATTAATCACCGGTTTTCCCACTTTTCCTTTTTTAGTCGTTATCACAATTACACCATTTGCAGCACGTGCTCCATAAATGGCTGTAGCTGCCGCATCCTTTAGCACGGTAATATTTTCAATATCTGCAGGATTCAGTCCGGCAATAGACGATTGCTGTATATTAGAAACATCATTCAATACATTCGACTGAGGTACATCCGTACCTTCCAACGGAATACCATCCAATACCCACAATGGATCCTGAGTTCCGTTCAATGACGAAGTTCCACGAATACGTATTTTTGCAGGTGCACCCGGCGCTCCGGAAGTAGAGGTTACGGAAAGACCGGCAATTTGCCCGGCCAGTGCCTGGTCAATACTTTTCACAGCACCGATGGTTTCATCCGAAATGTTCAGTTTCCCGACAGCTGCTGTCAACTTACGGCGTTCCACTGTCTGATAACCAGTCACTACCACAGCATCAAGCATCTGAGCTGATGGGAAAAGAGTGATTTCATATTGATTTTTTCCGGGAACGAGCTTGAGTTCCTGTACTTCATGTCCTACATAACTGCAGAATAAACGTGTCACCCCCTCCGGTACTGAAATATTGAATTTTCCATCTATATCGGTAATTACTCCTGTTATTGTCGGAGAATTACCATCTTTCGACAGGTCTTCTGCTTTTATATAGACAGAAGCACCGATCAACGGCATATTATCTTCTGAAGAGATCACCACTCCTTGTACTTGCCTACTGGCAGCAAAAGCAGAAGTCAAAACTCCGGCAAAAGACAATAAAAGAATAAAAACGTGTCTTTTCATTTGTTACATCCTATAAAATTAATACTCATTTTGAAAACTGTCTGTTTTGGTATAAATACACAAAGCCCCTCGCTCAGCAAATAAATTCGTTGAGTGTTTGTCAGAGAGAACTTTGTGTTTTGGTGTTTTTATTTCGAAATGCCCAACGCAGTATTTATGCGTAAAATCAAATCTTTATAGTGATATTTGGTAGCTACATCCGATGTGCCCAAACGGCTTTGAAGCAAATCTTTAATGCGAAGCAATTCACCACGTTTTACTGAAATGGCGTCGGAAATACGGTTTATCTGAGACCCATAAAAATTCAGTTCACGGCGAGCCCCCATGCGATCAGTATGTGCCGAACGATGTGCATGGTCATCACAACTACAAATCGGTGTCTGAAAGTCGAACAAGAAGTGATTATCAATCAATTTCTTGTTAACTTTCACTCCCTCGCTTTCGGCAGCAGCAGTAATCAATGCATCTACAAAACCTTTCTGTAAGTTACGTGTCATAACATCGGGCAGTCCACCACGCTCTGTTACAGCAAAAATACTTTTATGCAAACCATCCATCAATTCAACAGCTGTGAAGGCTTTTTTACCGTTTACCGATTCATTCTCAAGCATACGCATCAGGCGATTATTCGACAGTAAATCCCAGAAAACATAAGCCTGTGCATTTTTCAGCACTTGTGTTGGGGCATTCTCTACTACTCCCAAAGGAGTATTTTTAAGCAGATAAGTATATTGAGCTATTTCAGGGTCGAACAACCATTTCGGATAGCATAGCACCTCATCAAGCAAAAACCTCAAAGCAGCCTGCTGCTTCTCCTTTTCCACAAACGTATAAGTTTTCTCACCATCACCTACCGTTGTATTTTCAATATAAATACCTCCAATGTTCGCCATTACATGATAAAGATAATTATTCCATTGATTAATAACGGCATAATACAAACGAGAAGCCTCTTCGTACGTCTGTCCTTTCTCTCCGGTAGTTGTCCATTGAATGATTTGGGGAACAATACATTTCAAATTGGCAATGCCATACTGTGAAGAACGGATCGGATCATCGCCAAGATCTTCGTTCTGTGCACGAGGGTCAACAGCATCCCGCGGATCCTGTGCCTCACTATATTTATAAAGCCGATCAGTGTGTTTCGCTAAAAAATCCTGCAACAGTTCTTTTTCTTCTTCCGGTGTTTGCTTGCCATACCAACGATAACCATATTCTATAGCAAACATATCATACGGCCCGATGTGAGGAGAAAGTGCCTTTATACCATCACCCGGCTGTGCCACATAGTTAAAGCGGGCATAATCCATGATAGACGATGAAGTCGAATTCATTCGGTCGGTAAATGTTTTCGAACGGAGAGAATCTGTAGGAAAAGCCCATGATCCCATCATGTTATGGCGCAGTCCGAGTGAATGTCCCACTTCATGACAGGCAACAAAGCGCATGGCATCTCCCATCAGACTATCCGGTAAAGCAACACCACGAGCCTCAGGACGCACTACACCTGTTTGTACCGTAATCCACTCCTGAAGCATTGAAAGTACATTATGCCACCACATGATATCAGCCTCAAGGATTTCTCCCGAACGCGGATCAAGAATAGAAGGTCCCATTGCATTTGCTTTGGTAGATGCGGCATAAGTCAGCACAGAATAATTCACATCATCCATATCTACCTCCATGTCCTCGGTAATATCTTTAGCGATAATGGCATTTTTAAATCCGGCACGTTCAAAGGCTACTTGCCAGTCTTCAATTCCTTGTTTAATATACTTCCTCCAACGATAAGGTGTCGAATTTTCTATATAAAAGACAATAGGTTTTCGGGGTTCTACCAATTCTCCACGTAAATACGCTGCCCGATCTTCAGGCCTAGGCTCCAGACGCCATCGAGTAATAAATTGTTTTTTATTTACCCGTTGTTGTCCATCACTGAAATTAGTCAGAGGATTAGTGAAATATCCCACGCGCGGATTATCCAAACGTCCGGTCATCGGCACTTCAGGAAGCAACAAAATAGAGGAACTAACCTCTACCGTCACATAGATAGTAGTAGTACCTTCGGTCACACGAGTAGTCAGTTCCGAGGTTGCTACCACATTATTATCAAAGGACTTGATGGATAGAATTCTTGATAAATTCTTGATGGCCGATGTGCCAAGATTAATATTGGTAAATACGTTATTTATGCTTGTCTCTGTACCATCATATATATCGTTCACTTTAATCAGCATGCTGGTAGAATCATTATTATATGCTTCTACCTTAAACCCGGCTATCAGCGGAGAAATATAATTATCCTTCACCGATTGGCTAATGGCATCTTCAGATGGTGAAATAGGTAACGGACGACTTTGACGGATTAATAATTTATTAGCCGATTTATCCAACTCAAAGCGGATCATCTGATTCTCATAATTAGTTCCACGATTCACTCCGGCTTCATTCAGTTCTGCTGGTACCCGTTGCAGTTTATTCACCACCAGCATATCACGCTCCAACAGGGTAGAAGGAATCTCAAAGTAATAATCGTTCTTCTTTTGGTATACATTGAACATACCACGACGAACGACACTATCGCTTCCTGTTAATTTCTCATACTCATTCTTAACCTTAATACTGTCTTGGGGATTACTCTTTTTTTTCTTTTTCAAAAACCATCCCATTTCAGGAGTTGCGGGAGGTTCAATACACATAGCAGCAACAGGCTCGCACAAAAATGAACCGGTGGCCATAGTGGTCAGTAGGATTGTTTTTAGTCTCATGTTAAATCTAATTAGCACTTAACCTTATTCTACGCTATGGAATAAGGGGGCGCAAAGGTAACAAAATAGCTCATATTACCTAATAAGAATGATCTATTTTTATCTTTTTTCTCTATTTCGCGAATGAATCTCACATTTTTATGCAAAATTCTAATCGAAAAGAAAGTATCGGCATACTCTCTTTCTGTGCTGAAGTGTCCGTTTTCTCGTACAAAAACTGTATATTTGCCACGAAACTAATTAATAAATTAACCCCATGAAAAACTATTTAGGACTGATTTTCCTCTTGTTTGCTGTTACAGCAACCGCACAAAACAACCATTCAGCCCTGTTGCCTATGCCCAATCACATAGAGCAAGTGCAAGGTAAACCTTTTAGCTTAACAGGTAAGAACATCACGATTCACCCCGGACAACCGGAATTAAAGTTTGCGGCTACTACTCTGCAAAGTATACTGAAAGACCGCATGCAAGTAGACATTCCCCTTTCCGGCTCTCGCCAATCCCCCATCCGGTTAATTATTGATCCACAATTGGAAGGAAAAGAACATTATCAACTCAAAGTTGACCAGAAAGGGATGACCATTAGCGGAGCCAGTGCAGCAGCCGTTTTCTATGGTGTAATGACTGTCGACCAAGTTCTCTTGGGAGATGTATGCGCCAGCAATCGGAAAGAAATGACTCCTATCAGTATCGATGATGCGCCTCGCTTTGGCTACCGAGCTTTAATGCTAGACCCTGCCCGGCATTTTTTACCAATAGAAGATGTAAAGTTCTACATCGATCAGATGGTACGCTACAAATATAATGTGCTTCAACTCCACCTGACAGATGATCAAGGATGGAGAATCGAAATTAGAAAGCATCCGAAACTGACCGCAGGACAATCTTTTTATACTCAAGAAGAGTTGGCCGACCTGATTCGTTATGCAGCCGAACGCCATGTTGAAATAGTGCCGGAATTGGATATTCCGGGACACACTGTCGCTGTATTAGCCGCTTATCCTGAACTGGGATGTACACACACCGATACCATTGCAAAGAATGTAGGTGAGACTGTAAACTTAATGCTTTGTGCCAATAATGAAAAAGTGTATGAAGTGTACAAAGATATTATTGATGAAGTAAGTGCTCTCTTTCCTTCACGTTATATTCACCTGGGTGGTGACGAAGCAGTTATAGAAAAGAACTGGACCAAATGTGAACGTTGCCAAAAGATGATGAAGGAACTGAAATACGAAAAGGCTTCCCAATTAATGATTCCTTTTTTCAGCCGTATGCTCAGTTTCGTAGAGGCTGATGGAAAATACCCTATTCTCTGGTGTGAATTAGATAACATTCGCATGCCGGCCAACGATTATCTGTTCCCTTACCCTAAAAATGTAACACTTGTGAGCTGGAGATACGGATTGACGCCAACTTGCCAGAAACTGACCCAACAGCATGGTAACCCTCTGATTATGGCTCCGGGAGAATTTGCATATCTGGATTATCCGCAGTTCAAAGGAGATCTTCCGGAATTTAATAACTGGGGAATGCCGGTAACTACACTCGAAACATGCTATCAGTTTGATCCGGGATACGGAAAACCCGCAGCAGAACAGGCACATATTCTGGGAGTAATGGGAACACTTTGGGGAGAAGCAATAAAGGACATTAACCGAGTGACATATATGACCTATCCCCGCGGTCTGGCACTGGCAGAAGCAGGATGGACCCAAATGGAACATCGCAATTGGGATTCTTTCAAAGAACGTTTATATCCCAATCTGAATAACTTAATGAAAAAAGGCGTTTCAATACGTGTACCATTCGAAATAGTAAAAAGAAAATAATCATTATCCAATACAAACTGTGAATGAGCGAACTCATTGTCTATAAAGCCTCCGCCGGGTCCGGAAAAACCTTCACCCTGGCTGTTGAATATATCAAGTTACTAATCCGGAATCCGCGCGCCTATCGCCAGATTTTAGCAGTAACCTTTACTAATAAAGCTACTGCTGAAATGAAGGAGCGTATTCTTAGTCAATTATATGGAATACAGATAGGCGATCCGGATTCGGATGCCTATCTAAAACGCATAATTGCCGAGACAGGGCATTCAGAAGACGAGATACGAACAACGGCAGGCATAGCTTTGGGGTATATGCTTCATGACTACAGTCGGTTCCGCGTCGAAACCATTGATTCTTTTTTTCAATCGGTCATGCGTAATCTGGCTCGTGAACTTGAATTGAGTCCCAATCTGAATATCGAACTGAACAACGTAGAAGTATTGAGCGATGCTGTGGACAGTATGATTGAAAAGTTGGGACCCAATTCACCTGTACTGGCATGGCTGCTCGATTATATAGATGAACGTATCGCTGACGATAAACGCTGGAATGTTTCGGATGAGATCAAAAGTTTCGGACGGAATATTTTTGATGAAGGATACATCGAGAAAGGTGATGGTCTCCGCCGACGCCTCCGTGACCCGAATGTAATCCATAATTATCGTAAGACATTAAAAGAGATGGAAACAGCCGCTCTTGAACAGATGAAAGAGTTCGCTCAACAGTTTGAAAATGTACTTTCCAGTCAATCACTGAAACCAACTGATTTAAAGAACGGAGCCAAAGGAATAGGAAGCTATTTCAATAAACTAAAAAACGGTATACTCGGAGACGAGATAGTCAATGCTACTGTAATCAAATGCCTCGATGACGAGACTAATTGGGCTGCAAAAACATCAAAACAATATACGGATATTATATTGTTGGCTTCTTCCATCTTAATGCCGCTTCTACAAAATGCCGAACAATATCGCTCACGCAACAATCGAATAGTGAACAGCTGCCGACTGTCGACACAGCACCTGAACAAAGTCCGGCTTTTAACCAATATTGATGAAGAAGTACGTCAACTGAATCGTGAAAACAATCGTTTCCTCCTTTCGGATACCAACGCTTTGCTCCACCAATTAGTGAAAGACGGTGATTCCTCTTTTGTTTTCGAAAAAATCGGAACTAACATCCGCAATGTGATGATAGACGAATTTCAAGACACCAGTCGAATGCAATGGGATAATTTTAAACTCCTGCTACTTGAAGGATTGTCTCAAGGAGCCGACAGCTTGATTGTAGGTGATGTCAAGCAATCTATTTATCGTTGGCGAAACGGCGATTGGGGAATTCTGAACGGATTGAATAAGCAACTTGGATATTTTTCTATCCGTACAGAAACGTTAAAAACCAACCGCCGAAGTGAAACCAATATCATACGATTCAACAATAGTATATTCTCCGCAGCTGTGGACTATCTCAACGAAATGTATAATAAGCAGTTGGGAAGTATTTGTGAGCCTCTGATCAATGCATATGCCGACGTGGAACAGGAATCCCCCCGAAACAAACAACAAGGATACGTTAAGGTAGAGTTTCTCGAACCGGACGAAGAACACGATTATACAGAACAAACCCTTATCAGCCTGGGAATGGAAGTAGAACATCTGTTACAATCCGGCGTCAAACTGAATGATATAGCTATTCTCGTAAGAAAGAATAAAAGTATTCCGCGTATTGCCGATTACTTCGATAAACAACTAAATTATAAGATTGTGTCTGACGAAGCCTTCCGTCTGGATGCCTCGCTCGCCATCTGTATGATGTTGGATGCCTTGCGCTATCTTTCCGATCCGGAGAATCGGATCGTGAAAGCACAGTTGGCCACTAATTACCAATTACAAATACTTCATTCGGAGTATGATCTCAATTCGCTGCTCCTCCATAAAGCCGAAGAATTATTTCCACCGGCTTTTCTGGAACGAATGGCAGAACTACGGTTGATGCCTCTGTATGAACTGTTAGAGGAACTTTTCAGTTTATTTGAACTGCACCGTATTGAACAACAGGACGCTTACCTGTTTGCTTTCTTTGATGCAGTAACCGATTATCTGCAAAGCCACTCTTCTGATCCGGACAGCTTTATACGATATTGGAACGAGACGTTATCCGGGAAAACAATTCCGAGTGGCGAAGTGGAGGGTATACGTATCTTTTCAATACATAAATCCAAAGGACTGGAATTTCATACGGTACTCCTACCCTTCTGCGACTGGAAACTGGAAAATGAAACAAACAACCAACTCGTCTGGTGCGTACCTCAAGAAGCCCCTTTCAACGAGTTGGATATTGTGCCGGTAAATTACTCTTCCGCCATGGCAGAATCAGTATACCGCACAGATTATTTACACGAACGCCTGCAACTATGGGTAGACAATCTGAATCTGCTTTACGTAGCATTTACACGTGCCGGCAAAAATTTGATTATCTGGAGTCGGAAAGGACAAAAAAATACAATGGCCGAATTGCTAACCGGAGCACTACCACAGGCTGCCAACAAATTAGATCAGGAATGGGATGAAGAACAGGTATATGAATTAGGTGACCTTTGCCCATCCGAAAATGAGAAAAAAATCGATTCAGGTAACAAGCTGACTCGCAAACCGGAAAAACTTCCGGTCAATATGGAATCTATGCATCCGGATATAGAATTCCGACAGTCCAACCGATCTGCTGATTTTATCAAGGGGCTTTCTGAAGAAGAATCCGATGACCGCTTCATAAATCACGGACAATTGTTACATACTTTATTTTCTGCCATTGAGACCAAGGATGACATAGAACCGGCCATTCAGCACTTGATATTCGAGGGAATCATTGGTAGCAAAGAAGCGGAAGAACGAATACGTTCTCTGACCGTAAAGGCCTTCTCCCTGCCTGAAGTACAAGAGTGGTACTCCGGTGAATGGAGATTGTTCAACGAGTGCGCAATCATTTACAAAGACAAAGGTGTATTACAAACCCGTCGCCCTGATCGTGTAATGATGAAAAACGAGCAAGTAGTTGTGGTAGACTTCAAATTTGGTAAAGCAAACAAAAAATACAACAAACAGGTAAAAGGATACATGCAGCTCCTCTCCCGAATGGGATACAAAAACATCACAGGTTATCTGTGGTATGTAGAAGAAGAAATAATCGAAAAAGTATGAAAACATTTCTCCAATTGGTCGCGCAGGACCTTTACTGTAAAATAGGAAATGATCTGTCACGCACAGCTATCATATTCCCTAACAAACGTGCCAGTCTGTTCTTTAATGAACATTTGGCAAATCAGTCCGATCAACCTCTTTGGTCACCGGCATATTTAAGTATCAGCGAATTATTTCAGCATTTATCGGTGTTAAAACTAGGAGATCCGATTCGGTTAGTATGCGAGCTTTATAAAATATTCCGTGAAGAAACAAATAGTGACGAATCACTGGACGACTTCTACTTTTGGGGTGAGTTATTAATCAGTGATTTTGATGATGTAGACAAAAATCTGGTTCATGCAGATAAGTTATTTACTAATCTGCAGGACTTAAAGAATGTCATGGATGATTATGAATTTCTCGACCAAGAGCAAGAACAGGCTATCCAGCAGTTTTTCCAAAATTTTTCTATCGAAAAGAGAACACTGTTAAAAGAAAAGTTTATTTCTCTTTGGGATAAATTGGGTGATATTTATCGCCGATATCATAAAAAGCTGGAAGAATTAGGATTTGCCTACGAAGGTATGCTCTACCGAAACGTTATTGAACAACTTGAACCGGATTCATTGAAATATGACTGCTATGTATTTGTCGGCTTCAACGTACTGAACAAGGTGGAAACTCACTTCTTCCAACAATTGCAGAATGCGGGTAAGGCTCTTTTCTATTGGGATTATGACGTGTTTTACACTCAGCTTCCTTCCCGGCAAAAACAACGCCATGAGGCCGGAGAATTTATCAACCGCAATCTCAAACTCTTCCCCAATGAGCTTCCTGCCGAATTGTTCAATGAATTGATAAAACCCAAAAAAGTTCGTTTTATCTCTTCCCCAACCGAGAACGCACAAGCCCGTTATCTGCCTCAATGGGTACATGAGAACCTGAGTAACGAAGAAAAAGAAAATGCCGTTGTGCTGTGCAATGAAGCTTTACTTCTCCCTGTTTTGCACTCTATACCGGAGGTAGTAAGGAATGTCAATATCACCATGGGATTTCCGTTAGCACAGACTCCGGTATATAGTTTTATCAACGCCATACTCGAACTGCAAACCAGCGGATACCGGACAGACTCGGGACGATATATCTATGATGCCGTACAGACGGTATTGAAACATCCCTATACCCGCCGCCTCTCAGATAAAGCTGAGCCGCTGCAACGGGAACTTACAAAGACCAACCGTTTTTATCCTTTTCCATCCGAATTAAAGAAAGACAAATTTCTGGACATATTGTTTACGCCCCGCAATGGTATCCGTGAACTCTGTGTCTACATCACGGAACTGCTGAAAGAAGTATCTGTTTTATATCGTCAGGAACAGGAAAGCGATGACATTTTCAATCAGCTGTACCGTGAATCTCTCTTCAAAAGTTTCACATTAGTCAACAGGTTGCTCAATTTGATAGACAACAACGAATTGCAGGTACGCATAGAAACTCTGAAACGTTTATTAAATAAAATACTGAATGCAGCCAACATTCCTTTTCATGGTGAACCGGCTATAGGAATGCAGATCATGGGAGTATTGGAAACACGTAACCTCGACTTCCGTAACTTGCTCCTTCTATCGCTTAATGAAGGTCAATTGCCCAAATCGGGAGGTGAGTCATCATTCATCCCTTATAATTTACGCAAAGCTTTCGGCATGACTACTATTGAACATAAGAATGCTGTTTATGCCTATTATTTCTATCGCCTGATTCAGCGTGCAGAAAATATAACCTTAATGTATAACACCTCATCAGATGGGTTAAACAGAGGAGAATGGTCACGTTTCATGCTACAGTTTCTGATTGAATGGCCACATGAAATCAGCCGTGAATATCTTGAAGCCGGACAATCGCCACAAAACAGCAAGGAAATCCGCATTACAAAAACTCCGGAAATCATTGACCGTTTATACCGGACTTATGACTTCTCACGCAACCCGGATGCCCTAATACTTTCGCCTTCAGCATTAAACACCTATCTTGATTGTCGGCTGAAGTTTTATTTCCGTTATGTGGCACGCCTTAAAGCTCCCGATGAAGTCAGTGCTGAAATTGACTCCGCCCTGTTCGGAACCATCTTCCACCGTTCTGCCCAATTGGTTTATTTAGATCTGACAGCCAACAAACGAGATGTCCATAAAGAAGATCTTGAACGCCTATTGCGCGATAATATCCGTCTTCAAAACTACGTGGATATAGCTTTTAAAGAAATATTTTTTCATGTTCCTATCGACGAGAAGCCCGAGTATAATGGAATCCAGCTAATAAACTCAAAGGTTATCACTTCGTATCTCCGCCAACTGCTGCGTAATGACCTGCAATATGCCCCTTTCCGAATGATGGGTATGGAACAGGAAGTAGTGGAGGATATCCGGATAGAAGGGCCTGTGGGAAAGTTATCACTAAGAATCGGAGGCACCATCGACCGTATGGATAGCAAAGAAGGTACACTCCGAATTGTGGATTATAAGACCGGAGGCAGCCCCAAAGTACCGGCAAATATAGAACAATTATTCACACCTGCCGAAGGACGCCCCAACTACATCTTCCAAACTTTCCTATACGCCGCCATTATGGCACGGCAACAGGCACTAAAAGTAGCTCCCTCGCTACTCTATATTCATCGGGCAGCTTCCGAGAGTTACTCTCCTGTAATTGAAATAGGAGAAGCTCGCAAGCCTAAACTGCCGGTCGATGATTTTTCGGTTTATGAAGATGAATTCCGTGAGCGTCTCCTGAAATTGCTTGAAGAGATATACGATGACAAAGAGGAATTCACTCAAACTGAGGATACAAAGAAATGTGAATATTGCGATTTTAAAGCAATGTGCAAACGATAATAAAAACCTCCTATCCATATATAATCCCAGAAACAACACCGGAATCCGGCAATAGAAAAAATGGAGCTGTGTCGAAATGAAGTAAACCCCGAAAGTTTTTTGTCCAACTTTCGGGGTTTACTTATTATGTTAAGACATCACAGATAACACAGATAAAGTTCACCCTGTGATGAATGGGAGTACATCTCCATTTTTATTAGAATAATCTATATTCGGAACGATTCTTCCATCGCTATCGGAATCCTTATTTTTTCAGTGGAATCGAGAAATAGAAAGTTGAACCTTCATCTTTAACAGAAGTAAACCACAACTTTCCTCCATTTTTCACAACAAAATCCTGGCACAAAAGTAACCCGAGTCCCGAACCTTCTTCATTATTAGTACCGAATGTACTGAAATGTGTATCGGTATGCAACAGTTTTTTCTGACTTTCTTCGTCAATACCGCATCCGCTATCTTTAACACTAACTACCGACATTCCATCCAACTCTTCAACTTTTATAAGAACTTCGGAACCTTCATTACTGAATTTAATGGCATTGCTTATTAAATTGCGTATCACCGTCTTTATCATATCGATATCGGCATGTACCGCCTGACATTCCGGCGATTCAATTCGCAAACGAATATTCTTCAGGCCGGCGACCATTGCGAAGATTTCTCCTACTCCTTCTACAACTTCCACCATGTCGATATCCTGATATACGACTTTAAGCTTACCTATCTGGCTTTTTGTCCATTTCAGTAAGTTATCCAACAACGAAAACACATCTTCGGTAGTCTGATTGGCCATAGTCAGCAGTTCATACATATCTTCGCCGATTTTTTCTTTGGGCAAACTAAGAATCAGCATATTAAGCACCATCTTAATAGATCCCATAGGCGAACGGAGGTCATGGGCAATCACAGAATAAAGCTTATCACGCCCGATAATCGTCTTTTTAAGTTCCTCCGTTTTGGCTTCAATAATACGTTTGGCCGCTACTAAAGAAATCTGATGACTGACCCGAATAATCAGTTCTTCTTTATTAAAAGGTTTAGAGATAAAATCGTTGCCGCCTACCTGAAATCCTTTGACTATATCGGCAGTACTATTCAATGCGGTCAAAAAGATGATCGGAATATGGGCCGCTTCGGGATCCGCCTTCAACTTTTGAGAAACTTCAAAACCACTCATATCCGGCATCATCACATCCAGCAATATCAGGTCGGGATTCTCTTTCTTTACTTGGTCCAATGCCTGATTCCCATTGCTAGCTGTCACTATGTTAAACTTCTCATTGGTCAGCAATACCTTCAATAAAAGGACATTGGACATAACATCGTCTACAATGAGAATTTTATATTCCGAGGGATTAATTTCCATATTCATCTTTATGTAGCTTTAATCTTGAGTTCTTATTTTATTATAACTTATACTTCATTTTGAAATAGTCAATCATACGATCCAAACCTTCATCCAGCAAAATAGTCGGTTGCCAACCCAATTTCTCCTGTGCCAGTCTGATATCAGGCTTACGCTGTTGGGGATCATCGTGCGGCAGGGGCTTAAAAGTAATCTTCGACTTCGATCCGGTCTTCCGGATGATCTTCTCCGCTAACTGAAGCATGGAAAATTCATTCGGATTGCCAAGATTTACCGGTCCGGTAAAATCATCACCCGTATTCATCATCCGGATCATTCCCTCGACCAAATCATCAATATACTGGAAGCTACGGGTTTGCTCACCTGTCCCATAGATAGTAATATCGTCGTTCTTCAGTGCCTGGATAAGAAAATTAGAAACCACTCTCCCGTCGTTCGGCAACATCCGAGGACCGTATGTATTGAAAATACGAACAATTTTAATGCGTACGTTATTCTGCCGGTGATAATCCATAAAGAGAGTTTCAGAACAACGTTTCCCTTCATCATAACAAGAACGGATGCCGATCGGATTGACATTTCCCCAATAAGATTCAGGTTGCGGATGAACCTCCGGATCTCCGTAAACCTCACTGGTTGAAGCTTGCAATATTTTAGCATTGAGTCTACGGGCCAACCCCAACATATTGATAGCTCCCATTACGGATGTTTTAATGGTTTGAATGGCATCGTACTGATAATGTATGGGAGAAGCCGGGCAGGCAAGGTTGTATATTTCGTCTACTTCAGCACTATATGGAAATGTTATATCATGACGTACCACTTCGAAATGGTGGTTATCCATCAAATGGATAATATTTTCTTTTGATCCGGTAAAAAAATTATCCAGACAAATAACGTCGTGCCCCTCGTTGATTAGCCGGGTACAAAGATGCGAACCAATAAAACCCGCACCTCCGCTAACTAAGATTCTTTTCATGTAATTATTTTATAATGACAAAGGGCAAATACATGCTCTCTTCTCATCTATATCTGGACAAATGTATAAGATTTGATTAAAATATGCAAGTTTTTCGAACATATATTTTTAATAAAAAGAAACTGATTCTAAAAATTCTTTTATAAGCCGGACGTACTACGCCAGCTTTCTAATTCTGCTCTTTTTTCTTTTGGAATGCAGATTTCAATTTCATCTTCATGAACCGTACTCACCAATGTATGTTCGATAAACTTCTCAATCATTGCATTACTCAACATAACGCACTTTAATACAATCTCATACGCCTGATAAATGCGATCATACGCGTTGAACTGAGAATATAAAAAGCAAAGATGCCGTGCGGAATTATCGTGCGCGCTCCAGCAATCTCCCTCTTTATACAGAAAAATACGACTATCATTGTTTATCTCTCTAATTAATACCTTTTCTAAATCCATCGTAATCGCTTTAGGGGTTTGACATAAAAAAACAAGCTTTCCGGCTTATGTCACAAAACTACATCGGGATTGAAGGATATTTGTGACCGGCAGAATGTTTCTGTCCCTCCGGTCCTTTCTCTATATGTAGATTGATCGTGACAGACTTCCTCTTTTTGCAAGTAAGGGCACCAAATAAAAAATAGTTGCGAATTGCGAAACAAGCCGGGGGATAAAAGTGTTAAACAGAGAAACAGTACAAACTGAAAATTATGATAACAAACGAATTAAATATAGGCTTAATAGAAGCCGCAAAAGAAAAGATGCCGACCGGAACCAACCTGGCAAACACTCTAATGGACATTTTATATATAGGTAAGGAGGCCATCTATCGCCGACTGCGGGGAGAAGTACCGTTTACTTTGGCAGAAGCTGCCGTCATCTCGAGAAAATTGGGAATATCGCTCGACAAAATGATCGGTGTGAGTTTCAGCAACAATGCGGTATTCGACCTGAACGTCGTACACCATACCAATACATTCGAAACCTATCACGATATTCTCACGAAATATGTCGATGCATTCGATAACATCCGGGAAGATCCCACTACAGAAATGGCAACCTCTTCAAACATATTGCCTCAAGCATTATATCTCAAACATGATGTACTTTCAAAGTTTCGTCTGTTTAAATGGATGTACCAGAATGAAAATATCAAATGCAAGCATTTTGATGAACTGGAAATTCCCCACAAAATATATAACATCCAGAAAGACTTTGTCAATATGACACAGCAGATGAAGACGACTGATTATATCTGGGACAATACCGTATTCGAACATGTAGTGAGAGACATACAGTTCTTTTCGGAAATCCACCTGGTTTCGGAAGAAGACAAAGAGTTGATAAAAGACGATTTATTGCTTCTGACGGATGAATTGGAAGAGTTGGCCGGAAAAGGTAAGTATGAAACCGGTAACGATGTACGTATCTATATCTCAAATATCAAGTTCGATGCCACCTATAGCTATGTGGCAACCAGCAACAGCCATATCAGTATGATACGCATATACTCTATCAATGCCATTACAACGCAGGATGACGGCATGTTCCGCAGCCTGAAAGAGTGGGTACAATCACTCAAAAAATTCTCAACTCAAATATCCGAAAGCGGAGAGATGCAACGTATACGTTTCTTTAATGAACAGCGTGAAATAATAAATACCTTATAACTTTATTAAAAACGAAAAACGAAACAAGGTAGGAGAACAGTGACAATTATCGGAAACAGATGGCAATGCCATCTGTTTTTTTCATTCTCCAGCCATCCCTCCGACAAGAATTCTCCAATCAGAAAATCCCTCTTTTTTCTACACATGATATACCATACAAAAGTTCGGTCTACTTACTCTATATTTGCATATGTCACAAGCCATTGTGATTCTCGCAATATTATTAATCAATAACCCAAACGGCAGTTATGAAAAATTATATCGTTAACGAACTTATTGCAGCAATGAAAGAACGGATTCCCCGTGGAATAAATCTGGCCAACTACCTGACAGATGCCCTATGTATGGGAAAAGAGGCTGTATACCGAAGATTACGAGGCGAAGTGGCTTTCACCTTTGACGAAATTGCCATGATTTCATGCAAACTGGGAATATCAATTGATCAGATTATTGGAAATCACCAGTCGAACCGTGTGACTTTCGATTTAAACCTGCTTCACTCACCCGATCCTCTGGAAAGTTATTATGAGATTATAGAACGCTATCTGCGCATATTCAACTACGTAAAAGATGATATCAGCACGAAGATATATACCGCTTCGAACGTAATTCCTTTCACCCTCTATTCTTCGTACGAATACTTATCAAAGTTTCGCCTGTGCAGATGGATTTATCAAAATGGAAAAATACGTACCCCAAACAGCTTATCGGGAATGCACATACCGGACAAAGCGGTCCATGCCCATAAACTGTTGAGTGAGGCTGTCAAAGCGTGCAGAAAGACCTGTTTTATATGGGACAGCAATGTCTTCTACTCGTTTGTAAAAGAGATGAAGTATTTTGCCGGCCTCAATCTGATTTCGGAAACAGACCTGATACATTTAAAAAACGAACTGGAGCTGTTGCTGCATGAACTGGAACAGATATCCGCAAAAGGTGAATTCAGTAACGGAAACAAAGTAGCCATTTACTTATCCAATATCGATTTTGAAGCAACCTACAGCTATATAGAAAAGAAAGATTTCCAAATCAGTCTCCTCCGGGTATATTCTATTAACTCAATGGACTCTCAAAGCCCACGAATTTGCGGCATACAAAAAGACTGGATACAATCATTGAAAAGACACTCCACACTGATTTCAGAAAGCGGAGAGTCCCAAAGAATTACTTTCCTGGAACAGCAGAAGAGTTTCATCGACACCCTGTAACCCCCGACCGACCAATACCTGTATAAAAATATGGCTACACCCTACAGAAGAAAGGGTGTAGCCATATCGGCATTAGGGTGTAGCCATCCGGAACGGATAGCTACACCCTGATACTTAAACTCCATCGACCTCTTGCTTCCGGATCAACCAACCGTTGATCTGTACATCCACACTTATATAATTTCCGTTGCCATCCATACCTTTAAAGAATAGAATAATACCGTGTTTATCGGCACGGTCCAGATATTCCTGCAAGGGTATATCAGCATATTGCTGAAGCCTCAGCGCATTAAGATATTTATTCAAGGGGATGTCAAGAATCACATTACCCGATGACTTATGCGTGATAACCAATCTGTTTTCGGTATCAGTCATCAGACGCAACGTATTCAGTTCGGCTATAGCTCCGGTCTCAGGATCGTCTTCGGTATGATAAGCAGTATATTCCACTTTCTCGTCCGTTTCGTCTCCCAAAAGCCCATTTTCATGGTTGTACCTCCCATTGGGCGAAATAATTCGAAAATCATAATCATCCACGTGAATACTGCTGTCGTCGAGCATCTGCATGATGATACGGAATTTCTTCGTATTCTTCAGCAAAGAGACAGTGGTGATATCATTATTATACTGTGGAGATACCTCCGTCTGTTTGCCATGCCACAGTAAATGGAGTTCTCTGTCGACCACCCCTCCTCCAATCCGGGTTTTCAGATTGTTGACACTGACTTCCAGATCTTCCAACGTAGATACCCCGGGAGTCAGGGTAACTTTGTCATACGACTCGCCATACAACCCCGACCAAGCCACAAAAATATATCTTCTGCCTGCCATGGCTCCGGGTAAAGTCATCAGGTAATCCGGTGCAAAAGCACCGGATTCTTCTTTCAATTCTGTCACAAATACACCTTTTTCATCGAATACATACAGGTTCATCTTGGTTGCCTGCTTATGAAACAAGTCTATGTATTCCAGGTTGTAGTCGTATACAAAGCGGACATAAGAGTTGCAATCTTCATCCATCCCGTCTCTGACGCAGGAAGCACATAGCAGAAGGCAGCAACATGCAACCTGTATGTATCCGATAAATCTGTTCATAGTTACTTCAGTTTAGTTTATAAGAAAGAATTTATAAAAGTTCCTCTACATTCTGATTACGGATATACCACCGCATAATGTTGACGTCAGCCGAGATCCAGGAAGTGTCTTCGTCATCCGGATCTGTTCCGGGAGGATTGATCACCGGCTGTCCCGGACCGATAATCTTATTGATACTAAGCTGATATACATTATTCCGTACCACGCCATAGCGTCCGTATCCCATCAATACAGGTACCATGTTATTGGAGAAATGACGAATCAGAACCGTATAATAGCACACTCCTTGATAGTAGAAATTAATGCCACCCTCCGAAAAAGAAGCCGTAGGTGAATTAAATGCATTCGGGTTCCAGGCCAGTACGTTCTCTATAGCCTGTTCCAAACCTGCATCACGTAATTCCTGAGGAATCTGCCCCCTGTCATTTACCATATCCCGCATGGCTTCCACTCTGATAGCATTGCCTTTGAAATAGTAGAAACTGATGCCCCCTCCGTTACGAGTCGCAACCGATCCGAAGCCATTCGGCGTGTAAGTTCCGCTAATCACTACACGGGTAGTTACGTCATGCCGCTGGTCGGCAGCGTCCATCGTATTTTCCAGCGTATAATCATAATCATCAAAATTCTTGCTCAACTCCGGAGTTCCTGACAAATACTCAAACTGTCCGACAGGGTTCCCTCCATTCCAGGAACTGAATCTTGTAAAGTTAGGATCTTCGGCATAGCGTTCCTCTCGGTATCCGGCATTGAGTTGTTCCATTTCATTCGGAACACCACCCGAGTTAGCTATAAAAGTCATCTTACGCATCCAGTAGGTATACATATTGGTCACATCCAGTCCCCATTTCAGATTGTCAATCCGATCACCGTGCGGTACTACCTCAGGCACTCCGCTGACAACGACTTTAGCTACCGCACGTTCCACCTCGACCCTTACCGGATTTTCTTCGGCCATCCGTTGATTATCCCTCAACTCCACCTCAGGAACAAAAATAAGGTCCTGATGATTAGTCATATAAAAGTTATTATCGGCAGCAATACCATAAGGCTGTATCAGCGACTCTTTTGTCATATTGGCTGCACGCGATAAATAACTTCTGGGATTTCCCTGTTCGGTAATCTCCAGCAATTCACCGGGAGGATTGATCAATATCAATAACTCATAATCCTGTTTCACCACTTCACGACCTACTGTAACAAAACGACTCACAGTCGGCGTAGCCGATGGCACATCTTCTCCTCTCACTACATCTCCTCCGGTAAATTCATTCATTCCGTCAGTAGATACATTCAGGTCCCAAGAGTAACGCACGGTATTATTCTTGGTTTCATACAGCACCATGCGTACATGATTCACGACTTGCTCTTCAGTACGTCCCGAAGTTGTCGGGTCGACTGCCACCCGGGTACCGGCCAACGAACCGGTAGACAGGCGCATGGAGAGAAATGCTTTCTCGGTCGGTTCCGGAGTTTCCTTACCGGTACTTCCACCAGGGTCAAAATTCTCTTCATCACTACAAGATGCCATCATCATCATTCCGGCTCCGATTGCGAGGCCGAACATTAGTTTTTTCCATTCTACTTTCATAGTTCTACAATTGTTTAATTAAAAAAAAATACATTTATAAGTCACTCCTGGGTCCTTAGCCAAGCTGCTAATTGCCCCATATTATATGCTGCCGCTTGAATGCCGGCATCAATCGCTTTTTCCAGATACTCTCCTCCTTTCTTATAATCTTGTTTCAAGATGTATGCGATTCCTAAATTATTCCATGCTTCAGGCATATCCGACTTCTGAAGTCGGACTATGGCAGCATCTATAGCGCCATTCTCCAGTTCAAGTGCCGCAGTGTTGAGCCGCGCTACCGGGTCATCGGGATAAATGCGGGCAGCAATGTCAAACACCTCTTTAAATTCACCGCTGTCCTTGGGGTAAGTATTCGCCACGAGAAACATTTCATTCAGACTGAGGTACTGAGGTTTGGTTTTAATAAGTTGCTTCGCCTCGTCTACATTAAAAGCACGCGCCACATAAGAAATGGTATATTCATTACGACGTAAAGGCGGATAATAGTCCCTCAGTAACATCCGGTAGGTAGTTCCTCCATTCAGCGCCTGCAACCGATTTTTTCGTGTGGCGAAATCCGTATGTCCGTCGATAACGGCAAGTATAGCTCCCTTATCAATCAGACTCGAAGCCGCAACTTCACGACGCAGGCCGGACCAGTCTTCTCCTTTCCAATCGACTGTCAGCAGAGATTCGTCAACTCCTCCGTGATTCTGCAGATAACCGACAAATGCCAATGCACGGTTTTCGGACAATTTCATGTTGCGGCTATAGTTACCTTCAGGAGATGCATAGCCTGTCACCCGAAATTCCGTTACGGTCAGGTTGGAATCGTTTTGTATCTCATTGACAATCCGGTCGACATCAGCAAGCACGTTGGCATTATTCTTATAATTGCGCAGCAATACATATTTGTCCACCTCAAAATTCAGATAGGCTGTATGTGTCTCGCTACGCTGCTTCAACGGTTCTACCGGCGGAGTCACATAACTCAACTCATAACGAGGTGTAAATTGTTCGTCGAATACCGATGTTATAACGGTATGGTCACCCTGACTGACAGGACAATCGGCACAACCGGTCACCTCTTCACGTAAAATCAGCTCTGCCCGGCGCATCCATTCATGATAAGGTAATCCGAAGTGGAGATTCACAGTCTGGGGAGTACCGCTCTTTCGTTTCTCGACAAGCATAGGAGACATTTCAAAATTGTCAGTGCCGAAAGCTAAAGATCGTTTCAGCACCCGATAGCGACGGGGTCCGGCTATCACTACCGGAGCTAATTGCTGTTGTTCTTCTCCTTCTGTAGATCGCAAGACCGGCGTAAGCACAATCATTTGCTGTGCAGCCAGCTTTACAGCCCCTAAATCAAGGGATACCTCCACGTTCAACTCCCCTCCTTTCCGGACCACATGGTGTTGTCCGAAGCCGATATGACCTTCGTATGAATTTTGCGCCTGCGCAACCATGCCGCAGAGGACGATGCCCAATATCAGAAAATAAAACTTTTTCATATCTTTCATTTTTTATCAAATTCAACTTAGCGAATAAAGTAGACCAATGAAACAGCCGCTTTGGTAGGACCGACATAGTTTTTATGCCCACTCTTTATTTTAGGACTGCAATTCACACAACGATACTTATCGTATACCCAATGAGCATATCCCACTCCGACCGAGGCCTCCAGGCTCCAATGTTTACTCAACAGCCATTGATGTCCCACACTGACACCTCCTCCATAGAAGTATCCTTCATAGCGATGGTCTTTAAAAGAAGGGAGTATTTTGAAAGGTAAACTGATACCGGCCACGCTAAACTCACCTCCATGCAGATGTACACCCCAGAAGGTTCCATTGAAACGCTCACAGGTCCAGAAACGGAATTCCGGCTGTGCCAGCCAGTGCTTGAAACGCTTGTGATTTCCGAACGTAAACGGATTATAGCCGCCATACAGGTCAAGCGTGGTCTTCTTCCCCAACCCTACCTCTAATGCCAGATTGGGTGTGGTGGTAGCATCGTACAGGAGATTATTTTTCAGAGCGATGTGCTGTGCACTTACAGCTACTGAAATCGATATTGCGGCTCCAAACAGAATTAGCTTTTTCATACTCGTTTCTTCTATTATATATACTGACTAAAACTTGCTCAAAATGAATATGACAAATATCGCGGAATTGTATCATTCCGGAAATTGTATTCATTTCTCTTATAGAGGAAGAAAGAGTAATAAAACTTCTAATAATGGGGCTTTAATGAAGTGAAGTTGCTAAATATAAAAAAGGGAGGAGAAAGTTCTGTGCAGTTTCATTTTCCGCAAATAAGGTAACCGAACGTTGCGATTCGGACAAACAGAGAAGCAAAAAAACAGGCATAGATTCTATACGGCATATATCTGCTGACGACAGTATATGCATCTATAAAATCCACGCCTGCAAGGCAAACTTTAACGAGTAGGTTTCTTATCTACATTTCCCGGCTGGTCATCTTCGGGAACACTAAAGTCACGATTGGCAAACAGATCGGCCAAACCCGATATTTGCTTTAAGCGCAACAACTCGTCCCGATCCATACCGATATTCTTCATAATCCATTGATCGGACATGCCTGCCTTATCAAGTTCGGCAACAATATGGCACATCAGTTCTATATTGTGCGTACCCCGGGCACGATTATGGCGGATAGTGGAACTCATACGATTGGAAAGATCCTTTTCGATTACCACAATAGGCAACATCCCGTTTTCTCTCTGAAAGATACGTTTCGAAGTCTTCAGCACAGAATAACGGTGGAAACCGTCGACAAGGATATAAACATCCTTTTCCTTATCATAATAGCAGACGCAGGGCATAGTGAAGCCGTCTTCCCAGATAGAAAGTTCAAGAAGCCTCATCTCCGGAGGAGCCACCACATTTGGATTGTAATCGTTGGCCTGTACTTTTTCTACGGGAACTGCTATTACATTATATACCGGACTTTTCTTTATACTCATTGCAATATGTTTTTATATTGTTCGATTACTTGATTTCGTTTATTCATTTCCTCTTTTGTCGGAGAGAATCCCATATACTTGCAAGCATGATCATTTTTCAGAATACAGATGCACATGCGCTTGTAGGTGGGGATTTCCCTGAACTCCGGAATATCAATATCATCCTGATATTCCATGCGGACCGGCTTCTTGGTCGTTTTATAATTGGAGTTGTCCATTACAATAATGGGCACCTTGGCTTCATTCAGCCTACGAATAGTTTCGTCACTCAGACACCCTCCCTTATTACGCCAGAATTGTACACTGACCTGTAACTTCCGGAGATATCCGTTTCGGGCACGGTCGGGCAAAGTGGAAAGCAGAAAATACATGAATTCCCGCCAGGTATATCCTTCCGGAAGCTTAATGGACTGCCATCCCATCGCATGGGTTCCTCCATACATACTCGTGAAGTTCACTCCATTGACACGGCCTATCATTTTCCCCCACGTATTCGGATCGATGGCTCGGTAAAGTGCCAGACTCTCTTGTGCCTCACCTATGAACGGGCTGGCAACGCGCTGACGTTCCAGATTGACTCCCGCCCAATAGTAATAGTCGTATAGTTTATTGTAATCCCACTTAAACTTTCCGTTAGCAGTCCATACATCCGTAGTTTTCCAGTCGTATATAGGATATGCATTAAAGATATCGTTTCCTACCTTCGAAGTCCACCGATAACGATGATACATCTGGTACTTGCGATTGAGGTAAATACAGCGCCAACGATTGAAACTTTCCTGCGTACGAATACCGATCAGACAGCAGGTGCGCACGGCATCCTTTTTCTCATGAAGCCAACTGGCAAAACGCATTTGGAACTCATAATCCCACATTTGTGTATTATAAAAAGGAAAGTCTTCTTTAGTCATGGCATTCTCAGGTAACGGACGTACCCAGAGGTCTTTTTTACTATCTTCCCACGGACGCCAGAAAGACTGGTACATGGAAGTACAGGTAGCTACCCTGAAAGGTACACAAACCCGGTATACTTCAAGAATATCCTTATTGTCTTCCAACATACGGGCTATATAGTCAATCGTCATCTTATATTGTATCTCATAATCCATATGGAAAACCCCGAGTTTTATCTTCAGGTTATTCCGGCGAATATAATCAATACATAAGCTCAACAGCACTCCGCTATCTTTTCCTCCCGAAAAGGAAAGATAGACATTATCGAACTCATTGAAGACGATACGCAAACGTTCTTGCGCCAGTTCATACACATTTTTAGGTACAGTTGTAGTTTTAGTCATCATTCATCTTTTTGCATTTTTACATAACGTTTCCATGCCTTCTCCATTATAAACCCGTGTTCCTCAAATACAGCCTGATGGTTGACCATAACAACGGCAAACAAACGTACTTCTTTTCCGATTGCTTCCAAAACACTGGAGATTAATAATGAGAGTGTTTCACGGTTATCACCGCTGACATAATAGTTGTTGATTACGCATCCGCTCCTTCTATGCTCCACCGGCATAAAACCAACAACCGATTTTTTATCGATAGCAATGAACCACACGTATTGTTCTGTCGTTTTAAAAGGATAATTATTATTTGCACTTAAAACATCCGGATTCATCACCAATGGAGCAATAAGTTGGTATAAGCGTTTTTCTGTTCCTTGTACTTGTATTGTCTGTATCATGATATTAATTCCCTTTGGGTATATAATCTATGAAAAAAACAAAAATAGATAAAAAAATGAAAGCGAAAGGCAGATATAACTATAAAAAAACAAAAAGAAAAAAGATGGCACGATTATAGAACATTGTGTCTTTTTAATATAAAACTTCCCGCTCTGTTTTTTTGTTTTCGTATAATTATTAAACAAGAAATAGTTTAACTATGAAATTATTACATATAGAACGACACACCACTTGCCTCAATTATGTATCAGATTACAATATATGCTTTATTCATCAAAGACTCTTCTCCGGGGGCGATTTTAAGATAGATAACCATCACCACTCGTGTATCTTATTTCTTTTAAAAGGGGAAATACTGACATCCTGCAGCGAGTTTCACGATCAGCACATCGTTGAAGGGCACATGGTTCTCTTTCCCCAAAATGATCCTAATCAAAGCAAAAGCATGACAGAAACAGAATTTATACTACTGTTCTTCGACAATCAAGTCAATCTTCACAATAAAATGTCGATTGAATTGTCTGCCATTCATCTTGAGTCTGAAAAGAGTTGTTTTTATTCCTTATCTATCTGCCCTCCGCTACGACATGTGTTGGACAGTATTTGCTTCTATCTCAAGCAGAAAGTTCAGTGTAGTCATATGCATGAACTGAAACAGAAAGAGATATTCATGGTATTCGGTACATTCTACAATCGAACAGATATGGCCCACTTCCTGATGCCCATCACAGGGCGAGATCCGAATTTCAAAAGTTTCGTATTGGAAAACTACCTGCAGATACGAAACATCAAACAGTTTGCACAATTATATCATTGTTCCGAACGTTCTTTCAACCGTAAATTCAAAAGCTGCTTTCACGATACTCCCTACAATTGGATTCTTAATCAAAAAACACGCCATATTAAAGGGCAATTAGCCAATCGTAATATACCGATCAGTGAAATAGCCAGAACCTTTCATTTTGCTTCACCTTCACATTTCACTACTTACTGTAAAAAAAGACTTGGAATCACTCCGAGCGAATTCAGAGAAAAAATTACAAAATAAGAAGTTCCGACCCTAAAACATGGAAAAAATAGAGATTGTATTACGCCGGGAACAAAATAACAGAAATGGCATTTATTTAAATTACATCAACGGATATTGGTATACTTACGAATGGTCAGCCTTTTTGCTATGTATGCTTCATCCGGAAGTCGAAGTCAGAAAATGTATTGGAGTGCAACCCGATGAAAACTATGCTATAGCCCGCGTCAATAAAAAAATTATAAAAAAATTAGAAAGGAAGTATCAGACATCCATGATGGATGACTCCATAAAAATACTACTTCCGCCGTTCAACGAAGATGAAAATATCTTCCTGAATTGGAAAGCGCTACTCCCTCCATAATTTCTTTATCGCAGCTATTCATCACCCATCTGCGCATAAGGTCATCGGTCTATATTCAAAACTGTCGTATGTTTCATCTCCTAAGAACAAACGAACTCTGAATCTTAACTATACCGTGAACTTTAGTCAGTTTCCCGACGTTCTTATTATCCGCCAAAGCGACATATCCTTTTATATACCCATCATTTTCGAGTCGTTTGATGCGTTCGTATATCAGCAGTTTTAATATATAGAGCTTCTCAGAAATTATCTGCTCACACAGGTTTCGGATGTCCTCGATCTTTCATGTATAGAGTCCGACACGATGACTTTTAAGTTTACAATATATCCACATACCCGACTTCTGACAAAAGTCTATCAGAAATATGAAAACAGAATAACTCAGGAGGTACAGTCTAAGTTGCTGCTAGCCACAGATAATGTTGAAATAGAAACAGATACTGTGCGCTTACGACAAATAGTAGAGCACTTGTTGGATAATGCAGCAAAATTTACAGTAAAAGGGCATATGGATATCGGATATGCCCTGTCGAATCATATATGTATTCGTTGTCGATACCGGTTGCGATATTCCAAGCAATCAATATAAATAACCCACTATAATGTCCATCCCAATGTACTTTCTTGAATGTTCCAGAGCTTCCGATATAAACCATCCCGGCACATCAATTCCGAATGCGTACCTTGTTCTTCCACTTTTCCATCGGATAAGACAACGATGTGGTCGGCCCCCATTATTGTCTTGAGACGATGGGCGATAACGATAACCGTTCGTCCTTTAATCAACGTATCGATAGCCTTCTGTATCTCTACTTCGTTCTCGGGATCAAGCGAAGCAGTTGCCTCGTCCAGCAGAACGATCTGTGCGTCTTTCAGCATGGCACGCGCAATGGAAAGCCGTTGTTTTTCACCACCTGATAACGTACAGCCTCCCTCTCCCACCATTGTATCGTAACCATATGGCAGATGCATGATAAAGTCGTGACAACAGGCCTTTTTGGCCGCTGCTACAATCTCTTCATCTGTGGCATCACTTTTACCAAACCGAATATTGTTGCGTATGCTATCCTGAAATAAATAAACATCCTGAAAAACCATCGAAATACGACTCATCAATTTTTCAGGTTCAATCTCTCGTACCGGTACTCCACCAAACAGTATACGCCCTTTTGTCGGATCATAAAAACGGGCACAAAGTTTCATTACCGTACTCTTTCCACTTCCTGACGGGCCAACAAGAGCTGTCAGTGAATTTCGCGATAAAATGACAGAAATGCCATGTAGGACCTCTTTCTCCTGATAGCCGAATGACACATTTTCAAAGATGATATTACCGTCTTCGGGAGCTTCTTTTGTCCCTTTCATTTCGGGTTCGTTCATAAGAGAAAGAATACGTCCTCCCGAAATAGAAAAATGACGGAACTCTGTAAAATTGGTAAGAGCGGAAGTCAGCGGGTCGAATACACGGGAACCGACAACAAGGAACATGACAAACGTGAGAATCGACAACTGGCCACCTAAAAGCAGGTATGTTCCGCACAGTACCATCAATGTCAATCCTGCACGCACGAGTGTAATAGCCAATAGAACAAAAGGTCCCAATAGAGCCTCCAACCGAATGCAGGCACGACGTAATTCGGCAAAAGCATCACGCAACCGAACAAAACGATCACCCAGCAGATTGTAGGCTTTCATCACCCGGATGCCTTGCAGGTACTCTTCCAGGCGGTTTCCGGCATTGACTTTTGCTTTGATCTGCCTGCCACTCAGCCTCTCCTGTACGCTCGTGCTCAACCACAAAATGCCCATTGCAAACGGAAGAGCCACGAACATGGCGACCGCCATGCGCCAATCGATCCAAAGAAGCGAAACAAAAGCCAGTACAGGCATCACCAATGCTCCCATCAGTTGAGGCAAATAATGCGAGATACCTGTTTCCGCCATTGTAAAATCGGTAATAAGCATGGATGATAAATCACCCGGATCCCGTTTACCCAGAAAACCTAACGAAAGTTTGCGTAAATGTTCTGCCAAAGAGATGCGTCCCGATGCACTCATTTCGTAAGCACCACGGAAATTGGCACGATAGGCAGCCCTTTCCGCCAGTACCATAACAGCTATATAACCTGTCATACAGCCAAATATACACCACAACCGGGTGGTATCAAGCGATTGCCCGCCTCCGTTGAAAGCACGGAATATAATACGAATCGCCTCGATAGAAAGGCAAAAAGGAACAATGTTCACCAAATTGGCAAGCATAGTGTAGCCTACAGGTTTATAAAGCCTTTCCGTACGGCCTATTGTAATATTTCTTATTGCACTCATTCTCTATTCTTTTTCTTGTTTCACATTCAATTGCCAGCGGAACGCACTCGTATAAGCATTCCACATCTTTTTATATACCCCTTCTTGAGAGGAAAGTTCTTCATGCCGTCCGCATTGTACTGCCCTTCCATCTTTCAGTACGATGATCCGGTCGGACGATACAATGGAAGAAAGGCGGTGGGCTATGATGATGACCGTCTTATCCTTAATAAGTGATTTCAAAGCCTGCTGCATCTTGTACTCGTTCTCGGGATCGGCAAAAGCCGTTGCTTCATCCAGTACAAGTATAGGAGCATTCTTCAAAATAGCCCGTGCCACACAGACTCGTTGTGCTTCACCACCGGAAAGGAAAACACCTTTATCTCCGATGCGTGTTTCGTATCCGTTCGGCAACTTCTCGATAAACTCATGGCATTGCGCAGCACGAGCGGCAGCAATGACCGTATCTCTCGTTGCCTTGGACGAACCTACGGCAATATTTTCATAGAGTGTATCGTAAAAAAGGAACGTATCCTGAAAGACGAACGAAACGAGATCCATTAACTGCTCCGTTGCAATATCCTTCACATTTACATTGCCGATAAGGATTTCTCCCTGCTCCACATCCCAAAACCGGGGAATCAGATTGGCGACGGTAGATTTACCACTTCCCGACGGACCGACAAAAGCGGTAATTTTACCTTGAGGGGCCGTGAAACAGAGATCGTGTAACGCTTCGGTACGAGTAGCCTGCTCCTTGTTTTCATAAGAAAACGAGACATGACGAAACTCTATATCATACGTCGCGGGAATTTTCGGACAAGCAGGTTCCGAGACCGGCTGATTTTCAAGAATACGATCGATACGCGATACACCTTCATTGATTTCCCGCGTACTGCTGCCCAGATACATCAACTTATAGACGGGTGAAGCCACGCCCGGACCGAGTATGATAAAGAAAAGCCATACAGCTGCCAGCGTAAGACTCCGGGAGTCATTTTGCATTAGTAAAATGCCGACAGGGAGAATGAAGGTAACAATCGAATTGAGCAGTACGGTAAAATATGTCATACCCGATTCGTAAGTGTCGCAAACTTTCAATGCATAGGTCTTGTAAGCTTCGATTTCGGCATTGAACTGACGGAATGAGCGGACACTCTGTCCAAAGATTTTCACCACAGGCATTCCGCGCACATATTGCACGGCAGAAGCACTCATCTGCTCTTGCACGTTGTAATAGATGCGTGTAAATTCCCGTGCCTTTTTTCCCATGAAATTGGAAAATTGCAAGAATATACTTAGTACGATCACTGCCAAACAGACACCTGCCAGCCATCCATCGAGCGAAAAGAAAATGAGGAACATCACCACTACTGTTGCCATAACGTTCACCAAATCGGAAATCGTGTGGGCTATGAAGTTCTCTATCTTTTCTACATTCTGCTCCATCGTCTTCTTGATGGCTCCCGTTGATGTCCCGTTCAGATAACCCAGCGGCAATCTCCCGATATGTTCCGTCAATCGGATACGCAGTCCGTAGAGAATACGGTATGCTGCCACATGAGATGACATCAGGGAAGCATACAGCAACAATAATCCGCCGATCAGCCCGCCAAAGGCTATCCAACCCCAACGGATCATATTGGTCTCATCGATGGACGACAGCTCCCGGCCATGGTTCAACAATTCATAGAGTATCCGGTAGATCGCCCAATAAGGTATGAGCATACACACCGCGCTCCCAGCCGATAACAAGCCTGCCAACAGAAGCAGACTTTTTTTCTGTCCTGCAATCTCAAACAGACGGGACAGCCCTTCTTTCTTCTTATTTACCATGATCAACCGATTTATTTATCCTATTTTATACCCGAGCATGGAACTGAACTTGTAGCACAACTTCGTCATCCTGCCCAATATCTGCCCGAAAAAAAATCCCCAACGGGAACGGAAAAATTTCATATAATTGGCCTGCTCCAACAAATGCAATCCGGGTTCCCACAACTCCACCATATGCCCGTCATCTATCCCCGAACGTATCTGCGCCTTATGTTCCCTCAAGGAATCGGGCTTCACACCACGTCGGCTCATCATCGTTCCGCATACATCGAACCACAACTCGCCGCCTTTGAAGCGCATGGTTATGTTATGTAGAAATGTCCGTACCTGTTCCTCACGAAAATACATCAATACTCCTTCCACAACAAAGATGAAATCTCCATTGGGATGAAGGAGTCGGATCCGATCCATCCAATCGGTTTCCAACAACGATGCAGACAGGTAACAATCATTCTCCGGTTCGGGTATCAACCGACGACGTATAGCAATAACCTCCGGTAGATCCAACTCATAAAATACGGCCTTTCCGTCATTTCCGACACGCTGATAACGGGTATCGAGTCCGCAACCCACATTTACCACTACCGGGCGGGTGTGAGTGTCAATGAACCGCCGGATAGCATGATCAAAATACCAACCGCGTATCACACAACCTACTTCACTCAACTTGGCCCCATCGAACCTGGAATAATCATATTCGATGTTCTCAACCAGTTGCTCAGCCAATTTGTCACATAGAATCGGATTTTTCCGACGGTTCTCCTTGGCTCTCATGTAAAGCGGAATCAATAATGTTTCCGCCACGATGTTTTCAAATTCATGTTTTTGTTTCATTCTATACTTTTATGATGTTAGTGTCAGAGTAGCGCTGAAAAATGAACGGTATTCAAAATCGTTCACAAAAAAAGAAGAGAACCTTCGTAAAGATTCTCTTCTCAATTTTAATCCGGTAAACGGTGATTTATATTTTTGTCTTCTATTGCTCATACTCTCAGCAAAGCCCTCCAACCTTGAATTTCAAACAATACATACTCATGCACGATATACTCCATTTCCTTGCTATCGATAGCATGCTTCAACATTTCTTCAAAAAGGGTGAACATCCAGACTGCTTGCAGATGGATCATAAAATCCGATACCACCACATTGATTTCCGGATGCTTCTCTTTCATTTCGGCAAACCATGTTTTAACAATCTCCGTCGAACGGTTTGTATAGTCTTCCCTGAATGTTTCCAATGAAGAGCCTTGTGAATGGAACAATAGAATCTTCATCAGCTCACCATGCTTGTTTATCAAGGATATATATTCATCGACAGCAGACTTGAGATACTCTTCGGAACATATAAGCATGATATCTGCTCCTTTGGCTCCATGATGTTCCTGCAGCATTCGCTCCAAAGCATCCGATACAGGACGAAGTATCACACAAAACAACTCATCTTTATTCTCAAAATAGTTATAGAGATTTCCTACGCCTACATCTACAGCATCGGCTATTTCGCGCATAGAGGTCTTCAAATATCCTCTCTGCACAAATTGCTCTTTTGCGGCCGACAGAATCCGGTTGCGTATATCCGATTTGAGTGTTTGCATATAACGAACAGCGTTTTGTTTCCGGACGTAAAATTACGGTATTTCACTTTGACACACAATACCTATAAATAGTGGTTTTGGAATGACACCTTCAAACATTCGGACGACAGCAATACTCACCCTTTATATTATTTTCCCCAATACTGTGTTCCCCAATTCTACACTATTCCACATAATTTATTTCACACCACCATTATTCCAAACAACCAACACATTAATTTTCAATGATTTATATTTCAAGTGTTTTTTTGGCATCCCGTTTGCAATACTATTTGTACAAGAGATAACAGGTTAGAATTTTAATAATCATTTAAAAAATTACGATCATGAAAAAGGTATTAGTAGCAGTAGCATTGGTAATGGGATTAGGTAGTTCTGTAGCATTTGCACAGGAAGTTGAAAACTCTACGGCAGTAGAAACGCAGGCACAAGCTCCACAAGATGAGTTTACGAAAATTGATGCCAAAAAACTTCCGGATGCAGTTATGAATGCCTTGGCTAAATCTTATGAAGGTGCCTCAATCAAAGAAGTTTATTCGGCTGACAAAGAGACCGGTAAGATTTATAAGGTGATTCTTACAACCAAAGATTCTCAGGAAGTTACCGTACTTCTGGACGAAAAGGGCGAAGAGATAAAAGAGGCATAACGAAAACTTTGAATGCAAAGAATCAATGAAAAAATCCGGTTCGTTATGAACCGGATTTTTTCATTGATATATGAATATAAAAGCATAACCCTGAAATAAAAGGTTTCATTTATTCTTTAAAACTAATAGGTTATTATATACAAGACAACACCCTGTAAAAATGATAGAAGCCGCTATAAGAAGCAATTCCTGCTTATGTCCACCCGGATTTTCCCACAGACTGGGGAACAAATGAATACGATCAAACACCTCTACCGCTATCCAAAAAATAATGACGGTGGCAAAGCCGAACCGTAAACTCATATCCCACGAGGCATGACGCAGCAGTTTGGCAAACATAAAAATCGAACCGATAAGTCCCAACATTCCCACCAACAGTGTCACCGGATGGTGATCGCCAAAGAACCGTTCATCATAACAAAACATCAGTACCAGGTAACACGTCCATAGCATAGTGATCACTTCCATAAAAGCTACAATACTTGTGTGGCGCGTCATGGCCCGGACAACAATCTCCTTTTTGTGCTTGCCGAAAAATAATTTCTGCCACCAGTTCAAGAAGTTGCATCCGTTCCGGGTACAGAACAGATAGAGTATCATCACCATAACCCAAAAACCGAAGGTAGCAGGCAGTAACAGATACTCCGGCCGGCTGACGACCTCTCCTGTCACCGGATCGAGTTGTGCCTGCGTACCGAAACGGTTGGCAAAATACATAAACAGAAAGTCGACAGCTCCCATCCAATAGAACATTCCTCCGAACAATCCCAATAAAGTCTGCCGGATATGCCCTTTCACAAACACTCCCGCAATCACCATGAATAATCCGAAAGCCCCCATTCCCATTCCAGCATAGAACTGCTCCACTCCTGTGGTTCCCTCTTTCAGGACACGTGCCAGGCTATGGGTCAACGGCATAGCAGCCAGTGTCACTACTATGGACACAACCGCTTTACCCCAGTGAAGTTTCCGTATACCTGCCGTTTTTAATTTACTATCTTTCATTTTACCGTTTTTTTTCTTTGCACTCATGTACCAAAGATAAACAGCAAGGATAATGAACACAGCAAGAATAATACCCATCTCCATCATGTGGTTCATCGGATCAATCCATATCTCACTGAACAGATTCATACGTCCCAGTATCTCCACCGGTGTCCAGAACACCACCACTGTAGCAATAGCCATACGTATATTCGCTCCCCACGAGGCAATGCGTAATTGCTTGACAAAGATAAAGAACGCTCCTACCAGACATCCTAATCCCACTAACAGTGTCACCGGATGATGCTCGCCGAGAAATACATCGTCATAACAAAACATCAGCACAAGATAAGAAGTCCATAGGATCATCATCAGTTCCATAAAGGTGATGATCGACACATGGCGTGTCATGGGACGTGCCGCTATATCGGCTTTTCGTCCGCGCAATAACAAACGCTGCCACCAGTTGATGAAATTGCAGCCATTCTTCGTACTGAACAAATACATTACCATCACCATCATCCAAAAGCCAAAAGAAGCGGGCAGTATCAGATATTCAGGACGGGTCACGATTTCTCCCGTCACCGGATCCAGTTCAGGTTGTGTACCGAAACGATTGGCAAAATACATAAATAAAAATTCCACCCAACCCGTCCAAAAAAGCAGTCCTCCCAAAAAGCCCCATAGCGTCTGACGGGTATCTCCTTGGGCAAACACGCCTATAATTACCATGACCATCCCCACCGCTCCCATAGCAAAAGCAGAATAATGCAACACGGTCTCATTCATGACATGTTCCATGATAATCATCAGTGCATGCCCCAAAGGCATAGTAAACAGTACCATCAGGAAAGAAGCTATTGCTTTCCACCAATAGCGTTTAGAACCGGCAGATGGCATCAGGTTCATTTCTGTCGTCTTTACATCGGTTATTTGTTCCATATTTCATTAGTTTACTTTAATATACTTAATTATACAGCATGGCGCCACTGACAGGACGGCATGCAACTATTTCTATCACATTACTTCTTCTCATGGTTGCAGTTCGTCACAGTAATAACTTAGGCGTCCGCCTTCATCACCTATCTCCACATTCGCATCATACCAACTGATGATCTGAATCTTGAAGTAATGTTTGCCATCAGCAGTACGTACCACATAAGTATGATATGAGGGAGTATATACAGGAGGCGGACCGGCAAAACTCATGGCTTGAGCCAGTACGGGATTAGCGTTGGTTGTAGTCTTCTGCGGTCCGTTATTCGGATCAAACCATGGATTACTGTTGAAGTCCAGACCATTTTCTATCAGATAGTGATTCCAGTCATTCTGAGACATAGTGACATACACCTCTTGATTGTCTTCCACCCATTTCAGATCGGAGGGTAATTGAGCCACACTTGTCCAATTTTCGTAGTTCCCATAGCCCAAATCGGCAGCTCCTCCCCGACCGATTCCACTCGTACCGGAATTGGTACGCATCACGTAACCGCAAAAAGCCAGATCCCAGTCCGTGCGATTCATCTGCCCACCTTCCTTGATATCCCGGTTTACCCCCAGTGCATTGAAAACCTCTCCCGTACGCAGATTAAAGTAAATCCAGTCATTTGTCACTCCGGTGGTATAGCCCGACTTGCGGGGTAAGGTTTTCCCATCGAAGGGTTGTATATCACTGTAGTCCACGCAGGCAGACAGTAGAAGACAGCCTGCACAAAAGCAGAGGGTTTTGAATAATCCTGTATGTTTCATTTCTTTTTCTTTAAAGAGTTTATCACATCATCCAGCATGAACTCTACCTGTACCCATCCGCGTGCTCCGGCTGTGGCAGGCACATTGAACATGGTGATCCCTGAGCCAAGTGTTTTAGGTACATAGTTGAAGAGATTGTCCATTCCCAACGTCAATTTCACCTTATTCCAAAAAGTCTGCGAAACGGATAAATTACAAAGTACATATTGTGGCAGGTCGCACCGAAAATAGGCATCATAGCTTTTATTCTCCTCCTTTACAAACACCCGGTCCTGTACATCAAACTTTTTCCCTCCCATATAAGAGGCACTGAACACAGCGTTCAATCGATAATTTTTCTTCATGTATTTGTAATCCATGCTTGCCGTAGCCGCATGGGGCGAGGTGGTATTCACCTGTATGCCTTTATTCTTACTTACATCTACAAAACTGTAAGTTCCATTCAGCGTCAGACAGTCCAGCACACTCCATCGTGCCAGCACTTCCAGTCCCAGCAGGCGTTGTTGGCTCAGGTTGGTATACTCAAAATTGTACTGCATATCGTAAATACGCCATACACCTTCAATCTTATCACGAAAATAGTTACCGTATGCTGTTCCGGAAACAAACAAACGGTCGTTACTGTACTCCGCTCCGAGCGAGAAATAATTGTTTTTCTCCGGTCGCATATTTTCATTACCGCGGATCATGAACATTCCCAGATGATCCCAGTTGAAGAACAACTCCTTGATACTCGGTGAGCGATAACCCATCGAATAGTTGGCACGAAGGCTCCAATGCTTATCAGGCGAATATTTGGCTGCCACTTTGGGCATTCCCATGAAACCAAATGCTTTCGAGAAGTTAGTACGGATACCAGCAGATATCATCCACCGAGAATTGATGGTCCATTCATCTTGCAGAAAGTATTCTGTTTCTTTCAATGCACGCGTTTTCAGGTCATGGTTAGCATTGCCGGAGAAACGATCGGAAGTCAATTCATCCGACGTATGCTCCATACCCAATATTAAGCTGTGTCCGTTGAAGTAATTGCTCGTAACGGTCAAACGTGGCTGATAAATGCTACTTTCATAATCCTTCTGCCGCTTGTCGATACGTTCATGGCGTTTGAAGCGATCGTAAAAATCAGCGTGCAGACTCCCTGTCACACTAAACCAGTCCTTCACATGATAAGTCACTTTAGTCCCGGCTGTCCAATCTCGTGCCTGGCTGAATGTCATATCCTGTATCAAGTCATACGTGTTCATGAAAAAAGAACTGCCATAAACCAGCACCGACAGATTCGGATTCGGATTATAGTACAGTTTCTGCGATACCGTAATGTGCTCTTTGCCTTCGATACCCATGGGTGGACGGACAGCATTGCTGACCACAATTATGTCATGTGGCAAGAAGGGATTCGCTTCCTTTGTGTAAACTTTTTTGTCATTTTCCGCCTGATACATATAAAAGGCATCACTCTCGCTATACCATACATCGGTCTGCGACGTGAATTTTCCGGCCTTGAATCCGGCAGATACCCAGCTTTGTAAGTTAGGGCGATCGGCATTTTGCTCAAACATGTAAAGGAAGTCCTTCGGTTGCGGATGCTTGTAATTGCGTTCATTCATCTGCCCATAACGTATTCCGGCATCTATCGAGAGAGGTTTGTCTGTTTTCTTGGTAATCAAATTAATGACTGCACCGGCCGCACGTGATCCGTAGAGGGTACTGCTCGCACCTTTCACTATCTCGACGCGATCTATGGCATGCAGGTTAAAACGTTCGTAATCCAAATTACCCGCCATGTCGCCTGTCATGCGCTCTCCGTCCATCAAAAACAACACGTGGCGTGCGTCCAACCCTTGCATGGAGATTTCATTACCGAACCCCACTTTCTGTATGTTAAGTCCAGGCGTTTCCTGCTGCAGTGCCTGTTGAAGATTACTATATCCGGCATCTACCAGTGCTTTGCCGCCAAGTACCTGTGTCGTAACCGGAGACATCTTGATGGGACGGGCTGTACGTGAACCTGTCACGACAACTTCATTTATTCCCAAGTCATCTTCTTTCATATAAATGACTTCTTCATCTTGTGTCCCTCCAATCTTCCCCGTCACAGGTACATAGCCGATATAAGTCACCTTATAATAGCAGATTCCCTTAGAAGGAAGCTTTAATTCAGCCTGTCCGGATGTATTCGTAATGGCATATTGGGGATTTCGCAAAGCTTCATTATCGGCATAGATTACATTGGCTGCGATAATGGGTTGTTCCGTGCCCTTCTCCAACACCTCTAACTTGACTTTTTGTTGTGCTGCCGTATGAACACATATCAGCAACATTAAGAATAGAATTGTAGTTACTCTTTTCATTCGTCGTTAAAAACATATTATGCAACGGAAGAAAGATTAGGCCTTTCCTTGGTCTTTCTTAGCCTCTTCCAAATCTTTCTCGTATTGTGCAAACTCTTCCTTAAAGCGATCGATACGGGTTTTATCGATTGTTTGCAAAAATGTTTCAGTGCGGACATTCATCATATTGTAATCTACAATAAACTCTATTTGGTTGGTATTCACGTTCAAATAACCATCTACTCTCGCTCCGCTCCCTTCTTGATTATCTTCGGCATCATCACCGGAAGTCGTAACATTACCATCTGTACCTACAAACTTAATCCATCCATCTCCGGGATATTCATCCTGTTCCCAACTGTTGAGCTGCATGATTTTCGTAGCACATTTGAAGCTAATGGCAAATGGCATAGCACCTACGCTGAAATCACTCAGGTTCAGTATCATCATACCGTCCTCACGCCAGGAAAAGTTAAATTTGGTTGGGCAACCACTCTTCAACAATGTCTTGTCCACACCATTCATTGTTGCTCTGGTAGAGAGTACGATATCTCCTGCAAGAATCTCTTTTGCCTTTTTAACGTATGTCTGGGAAGGTGGCTCCTGTGTTATCTTTTCATCGCTATCACACGCACTTAATCCGAGAATTGTTATCATAAAGAAGCAAATCAACATAAAAGTATCAAATCTTATTTTATTATACATTTCAGTTTTCTTTTTATATAGTTTATAAATGATTTTCTTTTATTGGTTTCTTCTACAGATACCTGTAGAAAGAAATAAAACATACTGCAAACCACTATCGAACTAAAGGAAGTTAGCAAAAGCAGGGCAGCTGGATTAAAGCAAGTCCCCCATACCTCTCCGATTGGATTACAATAAATAAATTATATAGGATAAGGAGTTAAGGGGTATTCACTAAAAACTCCTCCTTAACTCCTTTAGAACTTTAAATTAGTGTCAGGCAAAATATAATAATCTTACTATGATACACTTGCTGCTATTTTGTACCTACAAAATGCACAGATGCAGGGAAATTAGCTCCCAAGAATGTACCGGAAACGTCCAGTGTAAATTCTATTTGTTTAGAGCCACCATTATCCGTAATCTTTGCATCTCTCAAGTCGTCCAAATACAATTTGACCTTTATTCCCAACGGAAGCGACAAAGTGCCTGCTTCGTCCCCGTTGTAAGCTGTAATCTCGCCGGTTTCCTCATCTACTTCCACAGCCAAAGAAATAGTAATTGTACCCGGCATACTACCTATCTGCGGAAAATCACATTTCAAACGGCCACCCTCTATTTTATAAGTTGCAGCCCGTGATTCATAAGGCTTACCTTTCATTATGATATTATCCATCGTACCGCTATAAGTGCCTTCATAGTCACTTATAGCCAACACGTTGGTTATAGAGTTAGCACTCATCGACGGTGCAGCGAAAGAAGACTGCATAAATCCGAAACTTGCTGCCAAAAGAGCAATAAACAAAATACCTTTTTTCATAAAATTAAAGTATTAAATTAAACAAAAATTATAAACGTCTCCTAAGACTTCTTCTTAAGAGCTTTTCTCCAATTGTACCCATCATTCTTATTACAACTCATAGAGATACTAAATCCTAACTTTTCAACTCCCGTACCTTTAGTATAATATCTATCAAGAAACGTCTTTGTCGATTCTCTATTGAATGTACTTTCTGAACAACAAAAAGAAGTTGCAGACCTCCCTTCCGGAGAATAAAAAACAGTCAGCTCTGGATAAACGAGATTGAAATTTTCCGGTAAATTTCCAAAAATAAGATTCTTTACCATCTTCAGATTAGATATATCAAATGTTTCCAATGCATCCAAACATTCAAGATCTAAGAAGCACGTTTTCAGCTCATCTTTCTTTGGCAGTTTAATTTCTTTCAGCGAAGGACAATCATAAACGATCAAATAACTGCCTTTGGATTCCTCTGCTTCTATCTCCTTTTCACGCTGTCCCCAAATAGTGTGGGTTAAATCTAATGTGCTCAAACCGGCAACAGTTCCGATATTAAGTACAAAAAGACTTCCGGCATTCGACAAGTCCAAACTTCTCACATTCAGATTATTCAATACAAGATTGGTGACATATTTACCCAATTTGACAGAAGGCATGTTAGCACCACTTTGCGCAGCAGAATAAAGAGCGACTGCTGCACCTTCCCAATAAGGATTCTGTATAATGTATTGTATTCCCTCAAAGTTAGTCACTCCGGCATTAGCTTGAATAAGCAGAATCGTAGTCTTTTGAGCATATCCCAAATGCTTGCTAAGATCTATTTGGTCACCATTGAATAAATCAGAAAAATTGGCCTGTAAATAAGTACGCAAATTTTCATCTGGCACCTCCCTCAATGTGGTATACGTTTGTAAGGTTCCGCTCTCATCTTTTATCTTCATATCTATTTTCCCATTTGTTATAGCGTCCTTATTTTTAATATAGAAACGTACCAGATCCTTAATATTGTCTTTAGCTGTCCGGGGAAGGTAAAGTTTGGTAATATCATGCAAATTTGTTACTGTTTCATTACCATTTTCTTCTACTACAACGTTAACAAGATTATCATAATCATAAATATCATTACCGGTCAGATCAATTCCTGTAATCTGTTTGGGCAGTTTTGAAAAGTCGAATACAGGACCATAATCGTTATCTGACAATTTTACTTCTGTCAGATTGGGAAGAATATCAAGTTCCGACAAGTCAGAAAGTTTTGTTCCCGATAAATCTAAAGTAGTAGTATTATTAGCTAAATCATCCAACAGTAAGTTACCCTGTTCATTAAATTGGTATCCTTTCTGTTGCAAAATTGTCTTCAACTCACTATTCTTCATAGTCGTTTGGCTATATGACGGTGTATTGTCGTCATTGCACGACATTAAACACAGGCCCATTGTAAGAGCACTCAAACCGAGATAGTTTCTCAAATTGTTCATTTCATTACACTATTTATAATATATATTTTAATAGTTGCAAATTTACTGTAGGCAATTATACCTGACAATACCTATTAATCGGTAAATTAAATAGAAATGAAGAGGTGATTCCCCTATAACTGTCTATTAAAACGATACTTAAAAGATACAATGAAACAACTGCCGATCTGCTGAGTATATCGTTCGGACAATCCATGGGATGTAACGTTACGGCTATAGCTCTTTTTCTGACTGAGAATATCCGCCCAATACACAGAAAGTTCAGCTTTCTTATATTTAAGAAAACTCCATGACAAGTGGAGGTTCCAAACTACTTCGTTATCCTCACTTCTATTGATATTGGTACCGTTACGAAACGTATGGGTTGTCTCACTTTTCAAACGTATATTACCCGGAAAAACGGCGTAAGCGGTCAATCCGAAAGAATAATCACGAATATAATTGTTTGTTTCCCTTAAAAGATTCGTAGAGTGGCGGAATCGACAGTCACCGCTCAAATCAAAACCTCCCCATTTAGGTTGGTAGCCTACACGTAGACCGGCATTATACAGTCGATTATGGGTAACGCTACGTTCGGGCTGTTCTCGTTGTCCATCGTTTACAAGACTCACGCTTTGGATAAATGAAGTACCGGTACGTGCAGACAAATTAAAGTAATGATTAATACGCTTTTGATAACGCATGGCAGCTTTTATATTCCAATTCCCGTTGACATTCACAGGACGGCTCTCAAGACCTCCTGTCTGACTGTCATATATCACAGCCCTCGTCACATTGTTCAACATGCTCGTCCAATTCACGTCACCGCTTAGCCCGGTTTTCGTATCCCGAACTTCAAGCCTTACCTTTTGGGTGTATGAAGATTTTAGATCGGGATTCCCACGAATGATATTCAAAGGGTCACTGTTGTCTGTTAGCGTAAGCAATTCTGCCAGTCCCGGTTGTTGAGTATTCCCTTCATAACTTAGTTGCACCCATGTCTTTCTTTTGCGCCATAAGATGGTAAGAGTGGGATGATAGTTTACAGAATATCTCAATGTATCAGCCTGTGTCCACCCTGTCTTTTGGTCAAGAGTTTGTCGTTTGGGTGTAACGGACAAACCGGTAGTAATCTCCCACGTTTTATCAGTATAATTAAGATTAAGGGAAACTCTATGTGCCATCGTATGACTACGACTTTTGTTACTCAAACTATCGGTATATTCCACTTCGTAACCTTTCGGAAAATTACCGGTAGGTGTATGTTCTTCACCGTCTATCACAGGAGAAAGAACGTAAGTGTTACGGTCACGACTTTGGTTATCCAATTTAAATATGTATGACAACTGCGCCCTCAAGTTCTTGCGAAGTATTTGCGTCAGTATTAGTCCCAACTTAATAGTACGGTTTCTGTTCGGACTTTCTTGATATTGGTTACGGTAGAGTATGGAGTCATTGCCCTTTACATTCTGTAACTGATAATAGGTAGTGGATGATAAAGAGAAAGCTTTATTGTTGCCTTGTTCCTCCGAATATTGAACGGTCAGTCCCAAACTTGTACCTTTTGCATTCAGTCGTCGGGTAATGTCAGCACCGATAGAATATAGTCGGTTAATGCTTGATGACCTCGAAGTCATACAGATGTCATTCACCCGTATACTATCCTCAATTTGCTCACTCGCGTCTCTATTAAAGGGACTTGTTACATCTGACTTTGGATCTGCATTATAAGTAGCTTGCCTGTTACTATCATCATTAATACCTCTTAGAGCATTAAAACTTCCCGAAATATTAAGCAAGGTCTTTTTGTCAATGTTCCATCTCGCACTTAACATGGCACTTATCATACAATTCGTATGATAACCATTATCGGTCGCATACCGATAACGGTTTCCTGTCATCAGGTATTGCTCATAATAGGAAGTCCCGTTAATACCATTAATCGCATTGTTGTACATGATATTCCCATTGATATGTACTGTTTCTCCAAACTTCTTCAAGAAATTGACCGCTATGTTGTCTTGACGATTCTTTTTATTCTCAGTGGTTATATCACGATTACCACTTTTGGCGATAATGGACAGGTTTTCTCCATCAGCTTTGAAAAAGTTGCTTATTAACTCTGCCTCTTTCTTTTTCTTATTTCCCTTTCCCACAGCAACCGAAGTTATCAGCGTACCATTAAGCTCTTTTTTGGTTTGCAAATCGAGCACATAGTTTTCATCAACAGTCCTGACTCCGGTAAACTTTTCCATCTCACTACGCTTATCATAGACCTTTATCCTACTTATTAAATCGGCCGGCAAGTTTTCTAATGCCAATACATGATTCCCTGAAAAAAAAGCCTCACCATTCACATTGATTTCGCTAATGACAAGACCGTTGTATGATAAGGATTTACTTCGGTCATCGTATTCCAGTCCCGGAATCTTTCTCACTAACTCCTCCAGATTTGAGCCTTCTGGAGTCCGGTAGGCATCAGCATTAATTACGGTCGTATCCCCTGCCATATCTATCTCTTTGACGGGAGCAGTCACCAGCACTTCGACCAGTTTGATACCACTTTCCATCAGAATATGTCCACAATCAATATCCATCATATGCGGATCTAACTTCCGAAAGATAGTTGACATACCGATATAAGATATCCGCAACAAGTATTCCATTCGCTTTTGTGGTATAAACTCCAACTTGAAGCTCCCATTCGCATCACTCGCCATCCCCTTTACAAAAGCGGAATCCTTTCCTTCCAAAACGACCACGCTTGCATAAGGCAAACTTCTCTCTATCGAATCTTCGGAAAGAACGCAAACATGTCCTTTGACTATTTTCACCTGCTGAGCGGACAGGGTAGCTGAAAATAGCCATAAAAAGCATAAAAGTATGTTCATTCGTATATTCATTCCGAAGAAAACTAAACAGACGCAAAATTAGACAGTTTTCATTGGCTGCTCAATACCTTAAAATAGGTAATATGCCGATAATGCTTTACTATCCTTTTCAAAAAGGACTAATAATTCACGCTAGGAATGGAAATTCTTATCATGGCACTAAATCTGTAGCTTATTTCATTTAAAAAATTCAAATCAAAAAGAATCGGTCTGCATGCGGCACGTGATAAAGGAAAACAGAAACGATATCTGGGTATAAACATCATGGGTATAAATACACATTCTATCGAAATGAAGAATAGGAAATCCACTTAAAAGCATCAACATATGAGGCAATATTATCAATATCATCTAACATATTTATGGTATTTTTCATATAAATCCTAAAAAAAAGCAATGAAATGTGTTTGTTATGTGTCTTAGAATAATAGTTTTGCGAAATGTAGAAGTTCTTATTTTAATCAAAACCTATATTATTATGAAGAAATTTAAAATTTATAGAGATAATCAGCATATGGACGAATTCTTTCTAAAAAAGGGATTTGTCAAGTGATATTGCCAGCATAAAATATTTGCTATTGCTGAGCATGCTATGGATATGAATAGCATACAACTCCATAGATGATTAAATTGTTGTGCATTTCTCGTGACAACCATTCATATACACTCAATACCTGTTCCTACTATACCTAATATTTTATCCATTATAAATTATTTATTCCGAACCATAACAAACAATTGGTTCTATGTTTAATTTAAACATTAATTTTATGAAAAAACAATTAGTAATTTTCATTCTGCTAGGAATTATTGCAATTCCTTCGTCAGTAAAAGCACAGAAACTAAAAGTTAGTTTAAGTGCCGGTCTATCCAAAAGCATTTTGAATAGCGATGTTTCTAATTTGGTCAATACACGTTATGATACCAAAACAGGTGTTGCAACAAGGGTAAATCTTGAATATAATTTTTTTAAAGATTTTATAGTAGGAACAGGGCTGGGATTCATACAAAAGAATTATGAATACAAAAAGACGGATAATATTACAGGAACACATACACTGTATAAAAACAACTTTATGGATATACCGTTAAATGTAGGCTTGTATCTTTTTAATAACCCTCATAAAGAAAATGGTATATGGCTAAAAGTTCAAGGTGGCGTCTTCTATGAGTACTTCACAAGAATGCATCGGAAAGGCGAATATCCAATCTTTGCACAATTACAAGAAGATGGTTCCTACATCAAAGCTCAGGTAAATGAAACATACGATTTTAAGAGAAATGAAAACAACTTGAAAAGAAACCTATTCGGGATAGAGGGGACAGGAGAAGTTGGCTATTCTTTCAATAGGATCGACGTTTTTGCTTCATATACCTATCAGCATGGTCTTACCGATATATACAAAGCAAAAACTTCTTCTAATCGTAAATCAAAAAGAATCTCAAACATCATATCGTTAGGCGTTGCCTATAAATTTTAAAATTATAGATTATGAAAGCTAAAAAATATAATTGGACATTACGTCATTCCTTTCTTTTATTTCTTGTGATCTTTATCTCCAGTAGCTGCGTTGAAGATGTTACAGAATCAACCAAAGAACCAACACGGTATACAGCAAACGATATAAAATCATATTCTGACCTGTTTGATGTGTTTTGGAATACAATGAATCAAAAATATAATTATTTTTACGAGCAGAGCAGTTTTAATTGGGAAACGGTATATAATGAATATGCTCCGAAATTCAAAAAATTGAAAACGTTCAACAGAGATAAGCAGTATAGCAAAGCGGAAATCTCAGAAGATTGTAATAAAGCGATAGAATATTTTACAGAAATCATAGATCCCATCATAGACAGGCACTTCTATGTAAAGATTTCACTTCCTGTATCGCATAGTTTTATCAGAAATGTCTACTTTCATGGTGGTATGAAGAGTAAAGAAAAGATATATACTTACCCTTTTGAACTCAAGTATGAATACATGAGATCTAAAATACAATCTGAAACAGGAGTATTCGGACAGGCCAACGATATGTTAGGTGGTTTCTTATCAGACAATCCTGACATATATTACTTCAGCTTTAAATCATTTACAATAAGTAATCATTATATATTGTCATTTGGTAGCGAATACTTGGTTATAGACGATAAAAGTCCGTACTATTTAACAGAAAAAGAGATCAGAGATACTGTCGAAGCGAATAAAATTAAAGACCCCGCAGTAAAAAGTGCCCTAATTGAGAAATCGATAGAATACATGAATAAGTTTAACTCCTTCATGAGGTCTGAAATCGCACAAGATGCAATAAAAAAAATAGCGGATTTTAATCAATCAGAAAATCCAGACAATAGTTTTATTGAAGCATTATCCAAAGCAAAAGAAAATGCGCCTGATATAAATATTGAATTATCACAGTTAAGTGGTTTGAAAGAATTTAGATTAAATCCTAATTATACTACATGGTTTAAACAGCGCTCAACCGAACATTTACAATTAGCATGTGAATATACCGTCTTTCTATCAAACATAGATAATGTCATCAACAATCAATATAAAATAGATTTCTATAGAAACTTTTTGGTACCCCTCAAAGTTGGAAAAATAAAAAAGATAATACTGGATCTTAGAGGAAATGGGGGCGGTATGGTACTTGATGCAAGAACATTTACAGATCGTTTTATCACTAAAGATGCTATATTTGGCTACCAAAGATTTAAGGAAGATAACAATCCATTCAGTTATACCCCATGGACACCTTGCATGACAAAAACAACAGGCATTGGGATAAAAAAGGAAATACCGATAGTTATTCTTTTAGATAACAATAGTGCTAGTATGTCCGAAATCAGCACTTTAATGTTAAAAAGCCAAGGAAAACATGTCACGGTCGTAGGAGGCTATAGCGCTGGTGCAACTGCTGGATTGGGAGATTCGGATCAATTCAACGGAGGAATAAGAGGAAAGGTTAGTGACTATTTAGAGTTTTATATGCCTTTACTTGCAATGCAGGATGCAACCCATACTGTAATAGAAGGAATAGGTATCAAACCGGACCTACTAGTAGACCCACTAACAGAAGATGAAGTTCGTGAAATGGCTCTTTCACCTTTTACTCATATTGATCGTACATTAAAACAGGCAATAGAAGTCTTGAGCAATAATTAACACTTCTTTTTACAACTAAAACCGATGAGGTTCGAAAACCTACTAGATATTGGTTACCGCATTGATATTCCAATCACGATGTACTCTATTCTGTATACATCTATTGATAGAATATCAAGCGGTAATTTATTAAAAAGTGTGATTTTTTGTAGTCCTGCAGAAACTTATCGTTCATGCAGGACTTCCTAAACCATATCACATATCAGACGTCATACCCCATATAATAACATATAAAAACGCTCCTATTACGCCACCAATAAACATTTCCGGCAATGGATCATAATTTAAAAAACACTCCTCATTTCCACAGCGAGAAATAGAAATCCAAAAACAAGTCCCTGCTATAATCCCTAAAACAGTAGACAAAATAAACAGCCATTTGGCAGACAGACCTCTCCAATTTTGAGAATATGGCTTTTTTAGTTTTCTCATAGGTCGTTTTTTTAGAGTTCAACAGCAGACAAATCTGCCAAAGCCTTTTCAAAATCACGCTCGGCAGCCAACGTCTGATTAACTGTGTCATAATACAGGCCTATCTCAACGATATAGTTTAACAAGGATATCTCACCCACATCCAGTGCTTTCATCAGTAACGCGGTATTATTGAGTGCCTTGAGGGACTCACGATAGGCAATGGCTGTCTGCTGGAGACCACTGGCACGCATATATAAATTCCGGAGCCTGTCATAGAACTGCTGTTTGCTATCCTGCTCTCTGGCCTGTGCCGCCACAACACCGGCTTTGGCCTGCTTCACCCGATTCTTATTCTCCCATAAAGGGATGGAAATCCCCACACTTATTCCCTGATATTTTTGTCCAAGGGTCCTTTCCAGCGAATAACCGGCTGAAAATTTCGGAAGTGTCATGGCCTTACCGAGCTTAACCTGCTCCTTACTGACCTCTATCTGTTGCTTTACATATTGCAGTAGCGGATTCTTTTGTTGAGCCGACAGATACCAGTCTTCAAAATTAGCAGGCAGCGAAGCCGGAGAATAGTTGCTCGCCTCAAAAATCACATCCATACCACCATTCAATCGTTTGAGTTCGGAAAGAAGAGCGTTCCTCTCCACTTCTATTCTTGACATCTCCCCTTGCACGGTGGAAAGATTCAACTGAACCTTATTGTACTCCAGAATACTGGCGTCTCCACGATCCAGTCGTTGTCGATAAGCATCGGCTATGGCTTGTGCATGTCGTAACCGGACTTTAAGTTCTTTTTTCAAACCGTTATAATAAACCAGATCAATGCAATATTGCTTCGCCTCCAAAAGCAGGTTAATTCTTTCAGAAGCATACTGAAGTTCTACCAGCTTATTCTGGTTGCCGGCAAAGCGACTTCGCATCCCGGTAAGGGTCGGAATGTCAAAAGTCTGTTTGATACTGAAATCCTGGCGATTACCGATCTTTCCGGGATTTCCCCAAAGATAACCAAACTCTACATCAGGGTCGGACAAGTATATACCTGTCTTATTCCCCAATTTCTGAGCGTTTGTTTCTTCTCTCAATGCTTTCAGGGTTGAATTATTCTCCTCAATGGAGAAAAGTATGCTGTCTATGTTTTCTTGGGCGACAAGTGACACACTTGCCAGCAACACCATTATTAATATAATTGTTCTCATTTTAGTCTTCAGTTAGTTCAATTGTTTCAATTTTCTTTTCTTGTTTACGACTGATATACAGGTACATAATAGGAATAATAAATCCATTGAGGATAGTTGAACTCAAAAGTCCTCCCAAGATAACTTTGGCCATAGGACTTTGAATTTCATTACCGGGCAGTTCACCTCCCAATGCCAGCGGTATCAATGCCAATCCGGAAGACAAAGCTGTCATCAGAATCGGATTCAGACGGTCCAGAGAACCGTGCAGGATACTGTCATTCACAGACATTCCGGAAGCTCTCAGGCTGTTATACCTGTCTATCAACAGCATACCGTTACGGGTTGCAATACCAAAAAGAGAAATAAACCCGATAATGGCCGGGATACTCAATATACCGGATGTGAAATAGATACTGAACACACCTCCAATCAGTGCAAGTGGCAGATTCAGCAGGATTACCAATGACTGAATCGCACTCTTGAACTCTTTGAACAAGAGCAGGAAAATAACCAGGATAGAGAAAATGGAAGTGATAGTGATAATACGCGAAGCAGCCTGCTCACTTTCAAACTGTCCGCCATATTCAATATGATATCCTTCGGGTAATTGTATCTCACTGTCAACTTTCGACTGAATATCATTTACTACTCCCCGTAAATCACGACCGGCAACATTGGCTGAAATAACAATCTTACGAGCCACATTCTCACGGCTAATCGTATTAGGCCCCATCGATGATGTCACATTGGCAATATTTTCCAACGGCACTTTACGACCATTGGCGTCCACGATCAGCTTGCGTATTCTCTCGGCACTAGCACGACTGGCATCATTCACCTTCAGCGTCAAATCAAAAGACCTATTTTCCTCGTATACCTGAGACACTGCCTCACCTCCCAGCATGACATTTACAATATCACCAAACTGAGGAAGTGTAACGCCATATTTAGCCAACATCTCCCGTTTGGGCTCGATCTTTAACTGTGGACGTTCTACCTGCTGCTCCACATTCAGGTCGGCTACACCTTCAATATCCTGAATCGAATTTTTTATCTGGTTTCCGATTTCATACATCCTGTTCAAGTCCGTACCAAACAACTTTATGGCGATATTAGCTCTCGATCCGGATAACATAGCATTGATACGGTGTGTAATAGGTGCACCAATTTCAATATTCACACCCGGAATAACCTTTATTTTCTCCCGGATTTCTGTCAGAACTTCATCCTTTGAACGCTTGTCGAGTATAAACGGCGCCTCTATTTCGGAAGTGTTCACACCCAAGGCATGTTCATCCAGTTCAGCACGTCCGGTCTTTCGTCCTACAGTCTGTACCTCCGGTACCGAGAGAAGTATATCTTCGGCCATCCGGCCTATCTTATCAGACTCTTCCAGAGAAATACCGGGCAAAGTACTGATACTCACGGTGAACGAGCCTTCATTGAAAGGCGGAAGAAAACTACGTCCAAAGGAAGCCATCATCACCAACGAAACAATCAAAATGGCTCCGATAGCTCCCAAAACCACTTTCTTATGGCATAATGTCCACCGCAAAGCCATCCCATAACCGGATTTCAACTTACGAACCAAATAAGGGTCATGTTCCTCACCATTGTTCTTTGGTTTATTCAGCAGGTAACTGCATAAAACCGGTGTAAGGGTCAGAGCAACCACAGTGGAAGCAAAAAGTGAAATAACGAAAGTAATGCCCAATGGTGCCAACATCCTGCCTTCCATTCCGGAAAGGAAGAAAAGAGGAACAAAACTGGCTACAATAATCAGAGTGGAATTTAAGATAGGCATACGTACTTCCTTGGAGGCCTCAAAGACAACTGTCAGAACATTTTTTTGTTCCTCTTTAGGTTTTTGCCTGTTCTCCCGCAAGCGTTTGAATACATTCTCCACATCCACAATTGCATCATCCACCAAAGAACCGATAGCAATGGCAATACCACCCAGACTCATCGTATTGATGGTAAGCCCCAAAGCCTTCAGGGTAAGAATAGCTACAATAACCGAAAGCGGTATGGTAATCAATGAAATAACGGTAGTACGTATATTCATCAGGAATAAGAGCAGTACAATAATTACAAAGATACCGCCTTCATATAAAGACTTCTGAACATTATCAATCGAATTATTAATAAAACGGGATTGACGGAAAATATCGGTAGTAACCTTCACATCTTTAGGCAATACCTTTTGCAAATCCTCCAAAGACTTATCCAACTTACCGGTCAGATCAAGGGTACTTGTATTGGGTTGCTTGGTGACAGTCAACAATATACCGGCTTTACCGCGTTCGGAAGCCAGTCCCATCTTGGGAGCCTTAGCACCGGTTTTAACCTCAGCAATATTCTCCAGTGTAATGGGCACTTCATCAACATTCTTAATTACAGCCTTACGAAGGGCTTCCACCTTATTAGTGGATAATACGCCACGAACAATAAATTCATTTCCAAATTCATACAAAACACCACCAGCGGCATTCTGATTCATATCTTTCACTACGTCTATGACCTCGTTCAAGCCGATTCCATAATGTTTCATCTTACCCGGATCAAGTAATATCTGGTACTCTTTAATATCACCCCCTAAAACTGTTACCTGGGCTACACCGCCAGTAGACAACAAACGGGGACGGATAGTCCAGTCTGCCATCGTTCGCAAATCCTGTAGGGATACACTATCGGAGGTCAAACCGATAATAAGCAACTCTCCCAGAATGGAGGACTGTGGACCCAAGGTTGGCTTACCCACATTGGAAGGCAAAGCGTCACCCAACACAGCCAACTTCTCGGAGACTATCTGACGGGCACGATAAATATCCGTACCCCAATTAAATTCGACCCATACAATAGAAAAACCTGTAGTAGAAGAAGAACGCACACGACGTACGTCAGTGGCACCATTTACAGCGGTTTCTACCGGAAAAGTCACCAGACGCTCCACCTCTTCAGGAGCCATCCCTTTAGCCTCCGTCATCACAACAACAGTAGGGGCATTCAGATCCGGGAAAACATCCACTTCCATATTCACAGCAGTATAAGTTCCCGCAATAATCAACAATAGAGCCCCTATCAGAACAACAATACGGTTGTTCAGAGAGAATTTTATAATTTTATTCAACATGATTTCTTCCTTTTATAATTAATGACTATGGCCTTCGGGCAGCACCGATGAACTGGAAGCCAGTTTTACCTGATAAGCACCTTTAACGACCACTCTCTCACCCTCTTTCAAACCGGAAAGTATTCTCACGTATTTACCGTCGCTCTCTCCGATACCGACTTCACGCTTCACGAACTCCTCCTCTGCTATTTGCAGGTAGACAAAATAGATACCCTGTTCTTCGGTCAATGCAGTAACAGGAATGGAAAATACGTTATTTTGGGGAGTGGTGAGCAGGTATACCTCTACATAAGAACCGGGAATGAAATCACCGATATTATCGAATTCAAAAGTAATCGGGATATAGAAAGAAGATTCAGCAGCGGCTTTGCCAAAGGATAATAAACGCCCGTGAAGATCTTCCAACCTATAAACCTTGTTATTGTAGGATACCATGAAGTTGGCTCCCCTGATTTTTTTAAGTTCATTGAAATAGTTTTCTGAAACATCGGCTCGCAGTTGCAATCTCCGGTTCTTGGAAATTGTAGCAACAGGCTGTCCGACAGTCACGTATTCCCCCTGACTCACCAGCCTGTTTTTGACATATCCACTGATGGGAGAAGTAACTTTTACCCCGGAAACAGTTACATTGGCAGCTTGGGCTTCATAAGCAGTTCTGGCATTTTCATATTTCATACGAGTCTGTTCGAACTCTTTAACGGAAATAATCTTATCCTTTACCAGACCTTCTGCACGCTGATACTCTTTCAAGGCAGTTTCATAGGCAATCTTGGCTTTTGCCACCGGATCTCCTTCATAAAGATTTTTAGCTGAAATGGTTACAATAGTACTTCCCACACCAACAGTTGCTCCTTCGATGATGTTTTGTCCGGGAAAAGATACGACACCATTGGTCGTGGCGACAATAGTTTCTTCATCTCCTTGGGCTGCCTGTATCTGTCCGCTGGTTCTGATTACCTGTGCAAAAGATCCGGGTACCACATTATATATCTCCAACCCGATAGCTTCCGCCTGTTGCCGAGTGAAAATGATTTCGTCCTCATGTCCCTTGCCGGAGTTCTCTATTTCACTATGGTTGTCTCCATCACTTTCCCGATGATCATGACCGTCGTCATTCCGGTGAACCTCTGTGGAAGAGGCCGAGCGGGTGTCACTCTGTTTCGAATCGCAAGATATCAGGGAGATTGAAGTGGCCGCAGCCAGTATAATAAATATATATATTTTCATTTTTGTTATATTTTAAAATTGAATTGAAAAGGAAGGACAACCTTGCCAACCATTGTAAAACAACGCAAAGACAAGGCTACTCCCCATTTTTTTTGTTTGAGAGTTTCCTCTGTAATACAGAATAGTGCCAATAAACAACACGAATACTCAGAATACCCATTCCGGCATCTGTAAGCATATCACCGAACTAATAATCGTTGCCCCCAAGAAGCCCTGTTCAGGCAGCAATGGTCTATCTGAAAGGGAAAATATCGTCTATCCAAAATTTCGATTTCACATTGATTGACAACCTCATATTTTGTTCCATAATTGATTAGCCAAGAAAGTTTTAACCGTGCCATAAACAGTCAGAGCACATATCCCTGTCATTATCGATTCTGGTTCGTTTGGGCTTTCTCCCAAAGTGGTGAAATCTAATTATCAAAAGATAAATATTGGAGGTAACTGATTACAGTTACCGAAAAGAATAGCAGATATTACAGTATTATAAACCCTGCAATAAATACTTAAGAGAAAAAACAGGGAGGAGCACGCAATCCGCTGCTCTCACCCAGCACTACGGACGTATAAGAGACAACATACCTATCGTATGTGTTTTCAGGGATTGGTATATCGAAATGAATAGTCAGAATGTCAGCAAACAGATATAGAACCGGCAAGTGAATATTCATCAGGCTTCCATCATGCAGATTACTTTTATCAACGCTGGAAGGAAAAATATAACCAGCTTGTGATACACAGGTGTTTTCATTATATGCATCTTGCTCCGCCTCATGATCCGTATGCCCATCATTGTAGATATCGTCTTGTTCACATAATTCCATCACCGTACACATCATCTCTTTATGATGGTGATGCGGAATAGCGGAAAGCACTATTAAGAATAGTGTCGCTATGGCAAGTGGATATACGAAAAAGATACGCTTCATCTGTTTGGCTTTTACTTTCGGGACAAAAATAGAGTATATTTCTTGCAACCAAGTTGCAAACATATTACAATGTTATTTTTCTCTTTTTTTTGTTCTAAACCCCGTTTGTTATAGAACCTATTATTTTAACTTCACAAACAGATTCATATTAATATATCAAGTTACTCAAAGGCCATTTGGTGGTAAGTTTTCTTTTACTCATGGAATCTAATTCAGTTTTCGGAAGTGTAAACCCTCGTTTATAGTTGACAAAAAAGCAGGTATCCCAGCTTTCGCCTGAAGAATCCATCCGTGAAGTGAAGAAGCGTATTTTATACTAAACCATCTGAAAATCAATATCTTTAAAAAGTAAGATTTCTGTCTTCAAAAGCTTTGTTTTAACACAGAGTTAAAGCTTGTTCTTTGGATGTGAATAAGAAGTTCTTTAAATGCAAAAGACTTGTTATTTACGCACAGGAACCTGACAACCTGCAAAAGGCGTTAACAATGTTAATTGAAAAAAGGTATAAGGATGAAGACACCGGTTCAGACGGCGTAAACTCACTTCCGAAACTTAAGTTATCTTATTCAGCCTGTGTCTATTTTTTCTTATAAAAGCAAGCAAAAGGGACAATTATCAACTTGAAAATAAAGAAATAAAGAATTTACCACCAAATTTAAAGAAGAACCGAAAAATAGACAATCAACACTTTTTTATCCCCGGAAGGTTCGACAGGTTCTTCTGGTTTTTCAACCGGAGGTGTACTTGGCAAATTCGTTTAGGGTTCACCCGCGGAACAGCCCGTAACGGGCAACACAAGCCATACAAAGAAAAATAAGAGTTTCGTTTTCATGTCTGCTATTTTTAAGTTATTCCTTTGATACAAAGGCAAAAGCAAAGCCCCACAACGTCTTTGCTGCGAGGCTCAATTTGTTTTGTCAGGAAGTTCACTACCTTTTTTCTTGATTATTCAGTACCGGACTGAATGTGACTTGATTCACTTATCTGTTTCTTCACTCCATTGTTTACCGAAACTCGTCTGTTCCGTTTCCACACACCCACGATGTCCGTGTACCTTACATTCATCCAACGCTGATTGTAGCTGCCGGAATTCATCATCGTAAAGCGTGACATTCCAAGCTCCCAGATTCTCCAGAATCCTTTCCTGATTCTTGGAACCGGGAATAGGTACGACATTGGGATATTTATGGAGCATCCACGCAAGCGATATCTGGGCGTTGGTAGCATGTTTCTCCACAGCGAACCGATGTAGCAAATCGAGTATGGGCTGGTTGGCCTCGATATTCTCTTTCGATAATTGGGGGACGAATTTCCGCACGTCATCGAAGCCGAACTGATCCTGTGGCGTTACCTTGCCCGAAAGGAATCCGCTTGCAATCGGCGAGAACGGTACGACTCCGATTCCTTTTTCAAGGCATACCGGAAAAATCTCCGTTTCGCAATCGCGTTCCACCATCGAATAGATGTTCTGGACGGCGGATAATGGAGTAATCTTATGTGCCGCCCGTATCTGGTCGGCCGATACTTGCGACAATCCCCAACCACGTATCAGTCCTTCCTGAATAAGCCGTCCCATGACGGTTGCCACATCCTCAAGCCGGACTGCCTCACTGATACGGTGCAGGTAATACAGGTCGATATAATCCGTACGAAGTCTGCTCATGGAATCTTCAAGATGCCGGCGTACCTCCCGGTAGAGATTCGTCTCGTCCGGTTTCGAGAGTTCACCAATATGAAATTTGGTGGCGAGCACCACCTTCTTACGGAACGGTTCAATCGCCTTACCCACCAATTCCTCGTTATGTCCGGCGTAGAATTGTTCTTTGCCATAGGCTTCCGCCGTATCGAAATGCGTGCAGCCGTAGTCGTATGCCCCGCGGATGGCTTCTATGGCATACGCTTCGGGTGGCACTTGCCCGTAACCGTGGCTGAATCCCATACATCCCATTCCTATCGGAGATACTTCCAGCTGTCCTAATTTCCTTTTATCCATACTATTATCTTTTTAGAGTGAGATTATTATTGAATTACTTTATTTCCTTATTTTTAACCACTTCCCATAAGTCAGCATCCGCCAGCCCCATTCCAGAGGCCCAAAGCGGAAATAGGAGAGCCATAGGACACTGAATGCCATCTGGACAAGAAAGACGTAGAAAGCTATGGATTCTGTTCCTGTCAATCCAATGCCGGCCCCCAGTCCGAAGCCGATACCGTAGAAGAGAACCATGCCCCATACCGACTGTCCCACGTAATTAGTCAGTGCCATTCTCCCCGGAGCGGCAAGACAGCGCCACAAGCACCACTCTCTACCATGCAGATACAGGAGACAGATAGCGGAAACGTATGCAAAACCTAAAGGATAGACACTTGCCGTATAGATGGCGGTGTGTGCAGCCGTTCCGAAAGGATGCCCGTTTACCGCACTCCAGGCATAGAGAACGGACAAGGGAAGTCCCAGCAGAAAACCGTATGTCACCTTTTTTTTCAGTAGCATCCGATTGGCCTCAAGATTGGCGTATATTTGCTTGCGCCCAATGTAGAAGCCCAATAAGAACAATCCCAATACCTTAAAATAGCGGTTGCCGTCGATGAACTCCTGCAAGCGCACCCATGCACCTTGTACCAGAAATTGAAAGACCCCTCCGTAGTTTTCCGCGTCGCGCAGCCAGATTCCGAAGTTATATTCCGTTATACCATATAAATTGCAATAGTGCTGTTGCATTCGCACTGCGGGAGCCGACAGGGACACTCCGAATGTACCGGCCAACCAATCAATCAGAATAGGAAGTAGCAATAAGACAGCGGAAGTCCCCAGCAACACTCTGTCCGAAACATGCCGGAAAAGAGGGAGCAGCATGCCCAATAAGGCATACAACAACAAGATGTCCCCACTCCAGATAAACATCAGATGCAGAAAACCAATGGCGGCCAGAGCAATCATCCGCCGGTAAAAAATACGGAATCCGTCCGTTCCCTTTTTAGCCGCGTTGCTGATTATGATTGAGAATCCGATACCGAACAGCAGCGAGAATATGGTGTAGAACTTACCGTCTACAAAAAGGTATTGAAGGAAGCGAATTACCTTATCTATTTCCGCCGTAGGCATAGCCTCCGTAGTTTCCGGTTTTTGAAAAGTGTAAAGCGAGAATTCCGGAAAGTTGGCAAAGCAGATTCCCAGCAATGCAAATCCTCTTAGAGCATCGAGGATGACATGGCGTTCCGAGGCCTTCACGGGTGCCATGTCTTTTATGTCTATTTCCTTATTCATTGATTCTTTCTTTTACCGGATTCTCACAAGCATGAGTGGAGAAAATTCCTACCAAATTTTACTAAAAATTTAAAGCCTATTTCTCCTTTAAGGCATTCTTAAAGAAAGCATCTATCTTGTCGAACGGAATCACGTTGAGATTATCGTATAAATCGACATGGTTGGCTCCGGGTATAATCAACAGTTCCTTGTTACTACCCGTCAGCCGTTTGTAGGCATCCTCGCTGAAATAGCGGGAATGAGCTTTTTCTCCATGAATCATCAACACGGCACTGCGGATTTCGCTGATATAGGTGAGCAGTGGCATATTGATGAATGACAATACGCTGGTTTTCGTGATTCCCTCGTTGGAGTTCGGTGAACGGCGATGGTAGCCTCGTTCCGTCTTGTAGTAGTCGTGATACTCCTTGACGAATTGCGGAGTATCGTCCGTTACGGGGTCAAGTACGCCACCGTCGCGTACATAGCTGTCATCACGATAATCCTCAGTACGCTGTGCGTTGAGTTGTTCGCGCAATTTGTAACGGTCATCGGAGCTCATGGCGTCGAAATACCCGTTGGCATTTACCCGGCTCATATCATACATAGTGGATGTTACCGTCGCTTTGATACGAGGGTCATTGGCCGCAGCATTAAGTGCAAACCCGCCCCAACCGCAGATACCTAAGATTCCGATACGTTCCGGATCGACGTCCGCACGGGATGTCAGATAATCGACTGCCGCGCTGAAATCCTCCGTACTGATTTCGGGTGACGTAAGATAGCGAGGTGTACCACCACTTTCGCCGTAATAGGAGGGATCGAAAGCAATGGTCAGAAAGCCTCGTTCGGCAAGTGTCTGGGCATAACGGCCTGACACTTGTTCTTTCACCGCACCGTAAGGGCCACTGACGGCAATGGCTGCCAGACGTCCTTGCGTATTTTTCGGCTTGTAAAGGTCTGCGGCAAGCGTGATGCCGTAACGGTTGTGAAACGTGATTTTCGTATGTTCCACCTTATCGCTCTGCGGAAAGGTCTTATCCCATTCCTGCGTCAATTTCAATGCTTCCATATCGGTTGAATTTATATATTTTGCTGTTGTCGTTTCTTGTGCCATGACATTCTCAAAGATCAGGAACGTCAATATGGCGATTGCTTGTAACTTCATAGCCGTATTATTTTATTTTATAGCGGAGCCAGACAATATCTGTTTCCCATTGTTCCACACTCTCTAATTTCAGCTTGTACGGGTTACATTCCATACGGGAAATTCCATCGAAAACCGCCGTCTGTCCCTTGCGACCGTCGATACCCGGGGCTACCATAATACTCACTTCGTCAATCAGTCCGGCCTCCAGGAAACCGCCACAGATATGCCCTCCCCCGACAATCGCCAAGCGTTCGACACCGAAATGTTCGTGAAGCAACTCCATCGCTTCCGGCAAGTCAATGCGTTCCGTACCAGCGGCAATCCACGAAATACCCAATGTGCGCAGCGTTTCAAGATATTCCTCGGACACCCGTTCACTAACAATACAAAGTAGAGGATACCCGTCAGCTTCCCCCTCCTGCCAGCGCAGTTTCCCATAGGTATCGGCAATGATCGTATATTCGTCCGATTTACTGGCGACATATACGGATTTATGACCTATTGAAGTTCCCTCCATGGGGGTACTTTCCTCTTTGACGGCGGAACATTCGAGTGCGGTAGTTATTCGTCCTGACAGTTTCGAGCAAGGCCCCAGTTTTTCCAAGGCTATGTAATATTCATCCGTACTCAGTTGCCCGACCATCGGGCAGTCGATGCGGCCATCGACCGAAGTCATCATGTGACTGATTATATATGGTCTCATATTCTTGGTTTTTATTTATAATGCAAAAGTAAGGCAGCTTCTCCACTCTGCCGGTAGACAAATTACGGATTATACTACCTTATTTACTGATTCTTTATCGGCCTACCTGACGTTGCTGTTCCGCATTGTACCGGTCTCCCACAACGGGAATAGCAGCCACGGCATCCTCTAACTCTTTCCACTCCCCGGAGCTGATGTTGAAGTCGAGTGTGCGCAGGTTTTCCTCCAGATGAGACAGTTTTGTCGTTCCCGGAATCGGTACAATCCACGGTGCTTTCTGAAGCAACCAGCCAAGAGCCACCTGTGCCGAGGTCATGCCCCGTGTGCGCCCGAAAGCTTGCAGCGCATTTACAATGCGGGTATTCGCACGCATCGCTTCCGGCTGGAAACGCGGCAGGGTCTGACGGTTGTCGTTGCTAATGCTATTGATGGTAATTTTTCCATATCCAATTTCTTTTTTCGTTATTCAATTTCTAATTCACATTGCAAAATTACACGGTTCAAAATGATCCGTTTGTAGACGATTTACGGATATTTATATCCAAATACTCGATTTCAATCTTTTAACAGCATTCCAATACACGGGCCATCCGCTCCAGACCATCGGCAAGTAATGTGCGGGGACAGGCAATGTTCAGACGGATGAATCCCTCTCCACCGGGTCCGTACATCGTACCGGAGTTGACCATCAGCTTCTGCTGCTCTTGCAGATGCAGGGTCGTGGCGTCCGAACCGATACTGAGTGCCCGGCAGTCTATCCAGACCAAATAAGTTCCTTCGAGCGGCAATACGGGATATTGAGGCAGCCTTTCGGCGAAAAAATGGCATAGATATTCATAATTCCCTCGCAGGTATTTTCGCAAAGCATCGAGCCACTCGCCACCCTCATTATAAGCGGCAATTGTAGCGATCACGCCGAACGGGTTGACGTCGCACACCTCGTTGATGTTAATAGCACGGTCGATGCGGCGACGCACCTCTTCGTCCAAGGCGACGATATTGGCGATTTGCAGTCCGGCAAGGTTGAACGCCTTGCTTGGCGAAATGCAAGTCACGGAATTTTGTTGGAAGCGTTCGGAGAGAGAGGCAAAAGGTGTATAGTCGTGTCCCTCGTAGGTCAGTTCGCAATGAATTTCATCTGCCACAACAAACACTCCGTTACGCAAACAGATGTCGCCGATATGCCGCAGTTCTTCCGGTGTCCAGACCCGCCCGACCGGATTGTGAGGATTACATAGTAACAGGATTTTCGCCTTCGGATCAGCCGCTTTCGCTGCGAGGTCGTCGAAGTCTATCATATAGCGACCGTCCCGATAAATTAGATTATTGGCCGATAGCTCGCATCCGTCGTTGCGAATCGACGAATAGAAGCAGTTGTATGCCGGAGTTTGGACAATTACTTTATCGCCCGGTGCGGTCAGGGCTTTGATAATGGCCGACAGAGCCGGTACGACACCGCTTGTATAGATAATCCACCGGGGATCTATCTGCCAGCGATGACGGCTCTCGAACCACCGGACGACCGCATCGTAATAGGTTTCGGGTACTTTGGTATAACCGAAAATACCGTGTGCAACCCGCCTTTGCAAGGCTTCTAAAATGGCGGGTGCCGTACGGAAATCCATATCCGCCACCCACATGGGCAGTACATTTTCCTCTTCGGGAGTGTCCCATTTGTAGGAGTTCGTCCCGCGACGCGGGACAATCGTATCGAAATCGTATCTCATAACTTATCTATTTATTCGTAATTTATAAATCCAGTTACTGCCCCAAAGTCTCGCGAGGAAGATTACCCCCCGGAAACAAAGCTCAATGCACATGGCAAACCACACGCCGCGTAGTCCCATCGTGGGGGCGAGCCATGCCGCCAGTGTCAGCCGTACGCCCCAAATGCTGCCGAAGTTCATCAGACTGGGTACGAATGTATTACCCACACCCACGAATATACCGTAGGCTACGATAGACGCCGCGAACATCGGCTCCGCAAAGGCTTCTATCCGCAGAATCTCGATTCCCAACGTGCGAATTTCCTCTACCGGGGTCATCACTCCTATGATTTGCGGAGCCGCCATATACATCAGCGTTCCCATGACACCCATAATCAGCATTCCCGACCAGACGGTAATATTGGCAAAACGACGGAGCAACCGGATACGGTTTGCTCCGAGGCTCTGGCCGACCAACGTCGTGGCAGCCTCCGAGATACCGTAGCCGGGCATATAGCAGAGACTTTCGGCAGTGATGGCGAACGAGTTGGCGGCAATGGCGATGATGCCGAGCGGTGCGACAATCACCGTCGTTGCAATCTGCGCCCCGCAAATAGCCATGTGCTCGAATCCCATCGGCAGGGAGATGCGGAAAGCTTTACGCAGCGTCTCTTTTCGAGGTAGGAAACTTCCCCATTCTCCGGATAGTCTCAACATGGGCGAGCGATGGCAAAGATACCACATCATTCCTCCGGCAGTGATGAGTTCGGCCAGCACCGTTCCCAATATCGCGCCCTCCACGCCCAAGCCTGCACCGGGAGCGGTAAATTCCACCCCTAACCATTCCACCTGCCTCGAAGGGAAAATCAGGAAGAAGTTGAACACGATATCCAAAAGACACATCAGCACGTTCAGCATACTGGGCACACGCATATTTCCACTGCATCGCAACATGCCACCCGCAAGGAAATTCAACTGCAAGGCAGGAAGGAAAAGTGCAAATATCCAAAAGTAGAGGGATGAATCGCTCCGTATTACTTCATCACCGCCCAACCAGCCGGGAAGCATACCACTGATGGAAATGCCGACAGCCGCCAACAATGAGCTGAAAACCAATGTGGCAGCAATCGACTGGCGGAGTATCTTTCGGGCTCCCACGAAATCCCCGGCTCCGATCTTATGCGCTACTTGAACGGAGAAGCCCGTTGCGGCGGCTGTACACAGCTCCCAAAACAGCCATGTCGTGGTCGAGACCAGCCCGATAGAGGCAGCGGCATTCGCACCTAGGCTGCCTATCATCGAGGCGTCGATATACTGCATGGCGATGGAGGATATCTGTGCCATAATGGCAGGGACACTGAGGTATGCAGTCAGGCTCAACTGTTGCCCCAGTGTCATCTGCTTCCCTTCGCGGATAAGCGATAGCAGGTAATCTGTCTTTCCCTTTCCTGTTCCCATCAGGTTATGTACAAGGGCATTAGTCTGTGAAACAAGTTTTCTCGTCCCAGAGTTTCAGCTTGCAATCGGCGGGAGCCTTGATATTCTCGTCGAGGATAATCTCCCCGTAGCTCTCGGCGGTGATACAGCCCGTTCGCGGATTCTTCACTCCACCTATTGCGCCTTTGATGGTCGCCTGCACCGAACTATACTCGAAAGCCCGGTCGCAGTCGGGGCCGAACGTACAATTTTCCAATACGAGGTCGTGGGCGTAGCAGAGCGGCTGCTCGCCGGTAATGTGACAGTTTACCAACCGAAGGTTGTGCGAATGCCAGCCCAAGTATTCACCGTTGAGTTCTGAATCGTAGATTGTCACATTCTCCACTTCCCAAAAGGCATCTTTCGTGGTGATTTTGGCATTGCGCAGTTCCACATTCTTCACGTACTGGAATACGTATTTACTGTCACTCTCCAATCCGTCTATGCGGATATTGCTGCTGAACATGAACGGATAAGTGCCACCATGCAGTTTCAGATTTTTGATGTCCAAATTCTTGCAACGCCAGAACACTTCGTCAGCATCTTTTATCTCTACGTTCTCAATTTCGATGTCGTGCATCTCGCGGAACATCTTGGGGGCGTCGATGCGTGTGTTCGTCATTTTCAGATTATCGGAGTACCACAGAGCCGAACGCCCGCCGACATCGAAGAAACAACGGTCGATAACGAAACCGTGCACGTGCCAGAAGGGATAATTTCCCTCGAACCGGCAATCAACGGCTTCGATGTTGCTGCATTCCTTGATGGCTGATTCTCCGGCACGGATAATTACATTCTCCAAACGTAAGTCATGTGATTCGAACAAAGGTCTTTCACCTCCGAATTCTGCATTTGATATTACTTTCATACTTTCCTTATTTTTAATTATTATTCATATTCAACTTGTAACAACGCAAAAGTACGAAGCTCCCTCCATAACAACTTTGCTTCAAGGCTCAAACTACTTTGTTCTGAAGTTCACCTTGTAATGGTGAGGTAATATTTTATCTCTCTGATGCAAAAATAGATGGTATCTGCCACATGCTTTGTAGACGAATTCCCGGTATTCATACCCAAATTACGGATTATGCTTATGCCTATTCCTACACAAATTGCCTAAAGCCTAATATAACTTTGTTTTAACGTGTAGTAGTGGATTATATTATTCCGATACCGGCTCTTTGGTCCAAACGATTGAATGAAGTTGCCAATTGACCGAAGAAGAAACAAAATCTGGATTTTGGGGATTCCCGATAAGGGGCTGTCCTTTGTCAAGGGCCCGCAGTATCTCCATTTCGTTATCGAACATTTCGAGATTTTCCTTCATACGTTCGATGTGTGTCGTTTTTGGGATAACAACCATACCCGACTGGATCTGAAAGCGCAATACCACTTGGCGTACCGTCTTGTGATAGCGGTCGACGATATACTGCAATACTTCGTCATCGTAGATTTCATTGATCTTACCCTGTCCCAACGGGGCCATCACTGAACTTGAATACCTTTGGCAAAAGTGTTGCCCACGACCTCCTGATGTTCCATGTAGGGATGAATCTTGATCTGGTTGACGACAGGCTTGATACGAGCGTATGCCAGCAATTCGTCCACATGATGCGGATTGAAGTTGCTCACCCCGATGGCACGGATCTTCCCCACATCGACATACTTTTCCATGATTCTCCATCTCCCCTTGACCTTTCTGGCTACCGGCCAATGAATCAGCATCAGGTCAACATACGTTCCCCCGGATGCTTCAATAGTCCGGTCGAGCGACTCGCGTACCTTTCCGCTACGTACGGCATCGGGAGAGACTTTCGAAATAATGAACACTTCACTCCGGCCGATACCGCTTTCCTTGATTCCGTACCACACTTCGGCCTCGTTGTCGTAGCCTTGCGCCGCATCGACCAAACGGTATCCCAGTCCGATGGCGTGTTTCACACACTCTGCGGCAGTCTCCTTGAGAGTAGACGTGCCGACACCCAACTGCGGCATCTCTATCCCGTTGTTCAGCACGACACGGAGAATGGCAGGCAGTGTATCGGCCGTTTGAGCCGTTTGTCCGTTGTTGGAAGTTCTGCCCCACAACCTGTCAGTATGGTTCCTGTCAGGAAACACTTTTGTAGGACATGCCGACCAGCATCCTTTGGTCAGCGTGATAGATTACGATACCGTCACGCCCATCTTGCATACGCACAGCCAATTTTCAGTCTATGCACTTTATAAAGGGATGGGCGTTACTCTTCTCTCCGGACTTGTTGCATGGAACTCCGTTGGGTAATCACATCAAAGACTTCTCTTTCTTTTCTTATCAGTCCAATGAAGCCGGAGAGCACATCCGTTGTCATATCATCAATATGGCCAAAAGTAAACTTATCAACGGAGAACAAATCACGTAGACCGCTTATGACTTGGGGTTCGAATACCCGCAACATTTAAGTCGTATATTCAAAAAACAGACCGGACAGACTCTCTCGGAATACAGTAGAGATATAAGGGAACGAAAGTTCCGATAACCTTATCGATTACCGGAACTTCAGAAAAATCGAGAAAATGTCTGTCATGCAGGACACTCAATACCATAGAGTCGCTGTACTTCTTCCGGAGCGCGTAGGTCGAGAATCGTATTGTATCCCGTATTCATGGAAGCAATTGCGGCCATATCCTCCGGTGTCAGCATGAAATCCCCGATGTTGAAATTTTCTTGCATCCGCTGCCGATGTACCGATTTAGGAATGGCGACAACTCCGCGCTGTAAGTGCCAGCGCAGTACGACCTGTGCTGCCGATTTATCATATTTGCGAGCGATACCGGTCAGAATATCGTCCGTGAACAATCCGTTCCGTCCTTCGGCCAAAGGCCCCCATGCCTCTGCTTGTATGCCGAGTTCCTGCATGGTCCGTATCGCATCGGTTTGCGGAGTATAAGGATGCACCTCTATCTGATTGACCGCCGGAATAACATTAGCATTATGGCATAAATCCAGCAATCTGTCCGGCTCGAAATTGCATACTCCGATAGCCCGCACACGTCCTTTCGCATAAAGTTTTTCCATAGCCCGCCATGCTCCGTAATAGTCGCCGAAAGGCATGTGGATCAGATAGAGGTCGAGGTAATCCAATCCCAAACGGGCGAGCGAAGTGTCTAATGCTCGCAATGTCCGTTCATAACCCATTTCTGAAATCCATGCTTTGGTCGTGATGAACAGTTCCTCACGCGGAATACCACTTTTCCGAATAGCCATACCGACCGCCCGTTCATTTCCATAGACCGAAGCGGTGTCGATGAGCCGATAGCCGACGGCAAGCGCATCGGTAACAACTCTTTCGCACTCGGTGGCATCGGGTATCTGAAAGACACCAAAGCCTTGTATCGGCATCTTTACTCCGTTATTCAATTCTTTGAAATCCATACCATAATATCGTTATAATTAGTTTTTCAAGATATTCAATCATGATTGTAGATACACTCCGAATCCATTCCAATAACCTGAATAAAAAACATTATCTATTGCATGAAGTTATTGAGTTTGTTGGCCGGATTGAGCGGTGTCTGGTCGGACAATACCAACGATTTGACCATATGCAACGTTCCCTGCTTGTACTTCTGAAAGTGTTCCGAAGCGATATGCTGCTCGTATGCTTCACGGCTCGCATAGGTTTCGAGAATCGTTACTTTACAGGGATTCTCCTTTTCGCCGACAGCATACATCGTCAGTACGCCCGGTTCGGTACGCAGGGAGATTTCACCTACCTCGGTCGCATAGTTCATATACTCGTCAAGATACTGCGGATAAACCTCTATTTTCGACAGCCGTACGATACCATCGGTCGTCATCGGCTCTTTAACGCACATACCCGGCTTATCCGGATTCAGACATTTGCCGATGATCTCTCCTGTCGCAAGGTAGGAGTAGGTCGGGAACTCAAATAATACGGGTTTTAGTTTCGTATAGTCGAGTTTGCCATCGCTGTCAAGCACATCGGAAGCAGCGTATGTATTGACTATCGCGCAAATGAAATTGTCGAAACCGTCGGTTTCATAAATGTCCACCACTTCACACTCCATCGTGAGTGGTGATGCGTCTATAACGGGCGTATCGTTCTCTCCGATATGGTAAGCAAACACCTCCGACTTATTGACCGTCGCACCACTTACACTTCCTACATAGTCAGCTTTCGGTAACATCTCACGACTCACAAGATTGACGGAAAGTCGTTTTGATTTTTTAATACCTTGATTGGTATAATGACTTTTACTCATGCTGACCAGTATCCGGTCATGGCCGATGACTCCCGTGTGTCCTACCACAAGCCAGTTTACTTTCCCTTCGACCTCCGCCCCGACAACCGTCATTGGTTTGGGATAGAGTGCCAACAGATTTCCGAGATTTTTCTTGTTTGTCTCCATTATATCGGGTTGTGTAGTGTTCTCTTTCACGGCAGTGCTGCACGACAACATGACAAGCAGTGACAGAACACCTAAGATTATTTTTACCATGATTGATTTATTTATCTATTTGACTTTCGGTGAACGGATCGGCACGATGCCCCATCAAATCGATTTTGGCATACTCCTTATCAAACTCCTCCATCTCCCAAGCTGAGAGACGGACCGTTCCCGCACCGAGCAGGTCATCCAAGTGTGCCGGATTGGTCGTTCCGGGTATCGGAGCAATCCACGATTTGCGAGATAACATCCATAGCAAAGCGAATTGCGCGAGTGTCACTCCCTTGCGCTCGGCCCATTTGCGAACCAAGGCGATAAGCGGCATATTGTGCTTCAAAGCTTCGGGCGTGAATTGCGGCAAGTTCCAACGCCGGTCTCCCTCGTAGAAACGGCTGTTTTCATTGATTATCCCAGTGAGAAACGCACGCCCCAGCGGACAATAAGGCACGAAGCCGATACCGAGTTTTTCCAATGTCGGGAAGATTTTGGTTTCAGGCTCCCGCCACCAAATGGCATACTCGCTCTGCACGGCGGAAAGCGGGCAGACGGCATGCGCCCGACGGATGGAACTGGCACTCGCTTCCGACAGCCCCCAATGCAGCACTTTGCCCTCCTGCATCAAATCCTTGACAGTTCCGGCCACCTCTTCCATCGGCACTTTCGGATCGACACGGTGTTGATACAAGAGGTCGATATGGTCAGTACGCAGGCGTTTCAAAGAGCCCTCCACCGCCCGACGAATATGATCGGGACGGCTATTGATAGCAGTCGGTTGTTTCTCCTCGATACCGAAGCCGAACTTCGTTCCGATTTTCACTTTGTCGCGAAACGGAGCGAGTGCTTCGCCGACCCACTCTTCGCTGATGTAAGGGCCATAAACCTCCGCCGTATCGAAAAAAGTGACACCTTTGTCGTATGCCCGGCGAATCAGAGCGATCATATCCTTTTTGTCGTACTTCCCACCGTAATATCCCACCATTGGCAGACAACCCAGACCAATAGCCGATACGTCCAGCTCTCCGAGCTTGCGATACTCCATCGTATCGTCCGCATTTGGCGTATTTTTATCAGATAAATTTCCTGATAAAGAAGAGATAGGGGGTTCGGTAAACACACGGGAAACACCCGTTGTAGCTCCGGCCGCGAGTAGTGCAAAACTTGATGCCGTCCTTAAGAAATTTCTGCGATCCATAATCTTCTATTTTTTCATTGTTCATTTTATGATTGCAAATTTACCGCGATTGAATAAGTCGGCTTGTATACGATTTACGGATATTTATACCCGAATCCTCGAAATAGTGCATGAGCTCAGATTTCCTTCGATACAATATTTCAGTTTTCTTTTTAAGAAGATAATGGGGCTTGCTCCTAATGAATATCGGTTAATAAATTAACAAAAAGGGAGGGACAGTACATGATGACATATCCCCTAGGTATGGGTAGCAGTCCGGACGCTCTTTAGCAGGGATTCAAGAAAATACCGTTCTTTCCTTGTATCCTGTCATACAAAACAACAAACAACCGATATTCTTATTGTTCGGATACAGAATTTTCATCAGATGCTATCAGAAATACAGACTTTCCCAGCTACGCAATCTGAACACGATATTTATTACCATTTCAATGGAACGAGCAGCCTTACGGACAACTAATATATAACATTCATCAAATCAAATAGTTAGAATACATGAATGTTACGCATGGATTGGTCGCATGGGTTACTAATAGTTGGTCGCACATTATGCACACTATTTTTAAAAGTGTAGCAAAGGTAAGAACATAAAAAAAGCACTAATATATTGAATATCAGTGCTAAATATTTGTTCTTAATTTACTTTCGCGGTGCGTACGGGACTCGAACCCGTGACCCCATGCGTGACAGGCATGTATTCTAACCAACTGAACTAACGCACCAGAATTTCATTTCTTAATTGCTGTCTCTCTCGATTGCGGTTGCAAAGGTAGCTGTTTTTTTTATATCTGCAATAGCTGAGAAAGATTTTTTTCATCTTTCTCATTCATTTGTTGATTATAAGTAGATTATATCTATCTTTGTGACACAATTTATAAAGCAACAAAAAGAAACATGAAAGATACACCTATCAAACGGCATCTAATTGATGAAACTATCGAAGAATTTCAAATTACAGATTTCTCAAAAGCAACCATTCGTGAAGTAAAAGCCATAGCAGCTAAAGCAGAAACAGCATCCGGAGTCGAATTTATAAAAATGGAAATGGGCGTACCGGGTCTCCCCCCTTCTACTGTAGGAGTAAAAGCCGAGATAGAAGCATTGCAAAATGGAATAGCCAGTTTGTATCCCGATATTAATGGACTACCGGAACTAAAATCGGAAGCCTCCAAATTTATAAAAGCATTTATCGATATAGATCTCAAACCGGAAGGTTGCGTACCTGTCACGGGATCCATGCAAGGTACTTTCGCATCTTTCCTTACTTGCAGTCAATGTGATGAAAAAAAAGATACTATTCTGTTCATAGATCCTGGCTTTCCGGTCCAAAAGCAGCAATTGGTGGTCATGGGACAGAAGTACGAGACATTTGATGTATACGATTATCGGGGAGACAAATTAAAAGAAAAACTCGAGAGCTACCTGAAAAAAGGAAATATTTCAGCTGTTATATACTCAAATCCGAATAACCCCAGCTGGATCTGTTTAAAAGATGAAGAACTGAAGATCATCGGTGAACTAGCCACCCAATATGATGTAATCGTCCTTGAAGATTTAGCTTATTTTGCCATGGACTTCCGCCAAAATCTGAGTACTCCGTATCATGCACCTTATCAGCCTTCGGTGGCACACTATACAGATAATTATATTTTGCTTATATCCGGTTCCAAAGCCTTCAGTTATGCAGGCCAACGTATTGGTGTCAGCTGTATTTCTGATAAATTATACCATCGCCATTATCCCGGATTCGATAAACGCTACGGAGGCGGTACTTTTGGCACTGTATTTATCCATCGTGTGCTTTATGCCCTCTCTTCAGGGACGAGCCATTCGGCACAATTCGCCATGGCAGCTATGATGAAAGCAGCGAACGAAGGTAAATACAATTTCCTGAACGAAGTGAGGATATATGGTGAACGCGCCCGTAAATTGAAAGAAATATTCTTGCGTTACGGATTCCATCTGGTATACGACAAAGATCTTGAAGATCCTGTTGCCGACGGTTTCTATTTCACCATAGGCTATCCGGGAATGACAAGTGGAGAGCTGGCAAAAGAGTTGATGTATTATGGGGTCAGTGCAATTTCCTTGGTTACTACAGGTAGCCAACAACAGGGACTACGTGCATGCACTTCCTTTATCAAAGAGCACCAATATGCTCAACTGGATGAAAGAATGAAGTTATTTGCCGAAAATCATCCTATATCTTAAAAAGAGCACACTAAATCGAAAAAAAGAGGAATATTGTTTGTTCGTGTAAAATAAATCTTTAAATTAGGGGCATGAACATCAATACTGACATATTTAAGATACAATCGAATAATGTAATGCCGTCGAGAGGAAAGATTCTGATATCAGAGCCTTTCCTCCACGATGTAACTTTCGGAAGGTCAGTAGTATTGCTTGTTGATCATACTGAAGAAGGAAGTATGGGATTGATTATAAATAAACCACTCCCATTGATGCTCAATGATATCATTAAAGAATTTAAATATATAGAAGATATTCCGTTACACAAAGGAGGTCCTATCGGAACTGACACTTTGTTTTATCTGCATACTTTACACGAAATACCCGGAACCCTTCCGATCAACAATGGATTATATCTCAACGGAGATTTCGATGCTATCAAGAAATACATTTTACAAGGAAACCCTATAAAAGGAAAGATACGCTTTTTCCTCGGATATTCCGGCTGGGAATGCGAACAACTGATTCAGGAAATAAAGGAGAATACCTGGATTATTTCAAAAGAAGAAAATACCTACTTAATGAATGAAGATATAAAAGGTATGTGGAAGGAAGCCTTAGGGAAATTGGGCAGCAAGTATGAAACCTGGTCCCGCTTCCCGCAAGTTCCTTCTTTAAACTAAAATTATCGTTTGGGATTCATACATTGCACAAGCACGGCATCTTTATAACCTTCGTGTGTTAACAGCCATTCTTTCAATACTCCACATTGGGTAAATCCACAAGAATTGAACAATCGCAAACTGGGTTCATTATCCACAGCTATATGAGCATACAATTGTTTTATAAATAAAAAGTTGAAAGCATATTCACAAAGCAGTTTCAATGCATCGGAAGCATACCCCTCCTGTCTATAATTGCTGTGAACGGCAATTCCGACTGCCCCTCTTGAATGTAAAGGTACAAAATCAGTTATATCGACCGTACCCAAAGTACAATTATCTTTCCGACGCATAATCATCAGCCGCAACTGTTTATCGGCAAACATGTCACTTTGCGATCCTTCAATATACTGTTTGAGTACAAAACGCGAATAGGGAACTGTAAAACTACTGATATCCCACATAGAAGGATCATTTTCCATTTCGTACATAAGATCCAAATCCTCCGGTTCCACTGCACGGAGATATATTCGCTCGTTGGCTAAGAAAGATTGCTTCATCATTTATTCTTTATCGATATGCAGTTCGGCACGCAATCTTTTTTCTCCCGGAAGACAGAAAAAAGAGGCTGTCAGTCCTATAAGTGCACATAACGCACCTGTACTACTAAGTGTAAAGTAGTAACCGGCCAGATTAAACACCACTACAAATTCCAGTAAAGCCAGCCGAACAGCCCCCCAAAGCATATAACGGCTCAAGGCCACCGGAAACGTCAGCTGATCTATTTTCTTTGTCAGAACAAAACTAAATAGTTTAAGAGAAAGAGGTATACAGACGGCAGTCATCAAAATACCTACTGTTTCGAAAACATAAACAGCCCGTACATTGTCTGCTTTTATTCCTACAGGCAACACGCCGGCTTCTCCCAATAGCACCAACAATAACGGAATAATCCAAAAAGAAATATACTGTACCTTCTGGCTTTTCACAATGCGTTTTATTTGCTCTTCCATTTATATATAATGATTATCAGTTAATGGTAAGTTTCCTTTTAAACGGTTCCGGTAAAAGTCGTACGGTTCACAATACTTCTACCCAACGTTATCTCGTCTGTGTATTCCAGCTCGTCACCAATGGATACCCCACGGGCAAGTACGCTCAATTTGACACCCATTTTCTCAAGTTTACGGTAAATATAAAAATTCGTGGTATCCCCTTCCATGGTTGTGCTTAGAGCAAGAATCACTTCATTTATTCCCCCTTCGGTTACCCGGCGCACCAGACTTTCTATCTGCAGATCGCCCGGTCCTACCCCATCCATCGGTGAAATCACCCCCCCCAAAACATGGTACAACCCACGATATTGTTGAGTGGCCTCTACGGCCATCACATCCCGTATATTCTCCACTACGCAGACCATAGACGCGTCCCGCTGCGGATTTGCACAAATCTGACAAGTTTCCGTATCAGATATATTATGACACACCTTGCAATATTTCACCTCATGCTTTAAAGTTATAATAGAACTTCCGAAAGCTTCCACCACAGAGGTATCCTGACGCAACAGGTGAAGCACCAGTCTCATAGCTGTTTTCCGTCCGATACCCGGCAATTTAGAAAACTCTCCGACGGCCTTTTCAAGTAACGTCGATGGATATTGTTGATTCATGTACAAACAAGTATATCTATTTAATTATCAATAAAGTATATACCAGTAAAAAAGTTGCAAACCTATTATAGAAAGGACTCCAACCCCATAAAGCCACTGTATACTTTATGGAGTACAAAGATACGCATATTTTATAAATGGCAAATCAGGTGTTAATAAAATAGGCTATTTATCGGTCATCTTGTTCATTGCTCCTGCTACAACAATACAGTCGTCTCCTGATTGTTGAACAATCAAGTCTACATTTTTGTTATTATAGCTAAAAAACTAAATTTATGGACTTAAAAAAGACAACTTTCTACTTATTTACGCTCTTTAGTTTGATGTTAATTTCCTGTAGCAACGATGATGAAAACAAAAATGATGCGCAGGTAACAGTTACTGTAGTCAGTGCTGATGGCAAACCTCTGCCCAACGAAATTGTGCAAATGTTCGATGAAAAGACTTATGAAGAGTTCAAAAAAGACAATCGAACAACTCCTACGGCATATGCATTAACTAACTCCACCGGAGTTGCCACTTTCATTTTTACTTATGATAAGTGGTTCGAATCAAACAAAGACCGATTTTTCACTTTCGCTGTCCAATATGGCAGTGGTACAGAAAATTATGAAATATGGTCTGCAGGACGTACCGTACGCCCAGGTTCAGTTACACAAATCGAGTTGAAACTTAAGCCTTTATGAACGAAAAACGGTTTTATAAGCAAATCGCGGGTCATGCCCCCACAGAGTGACTTATAAAACCGCCTTTTTGATTTTATCTTCAGTAGATTCCCTTTTCTACAGGTATCGCACAACTCAGGATAGAAACCATATTTCTTAACCAGTTCTTGAAACTTATTATGCTCCTCCGATTTATAACTATTCCGAAATGAACTGAATTCCGGTTCAATCGCCCTCTTGGGTATTCCTTCATAAGTTCTAAGAAAGAAAATAAAATATATCTTATCCCTCAAAAAATAAAACGATGCAAAATATCATTATTACATTTATTGCCTTTTTTGTACTCAGATTACTTTCCTTATCCTACTCCATTCGTAACGAGAAACGTCTTCTGAAAAGTGGAGCGGTACAATATGGTAAAGTCAATTCGCTATTACTGACATTAGCACATATCGTCTACTATTTTTCGGCCCTCTATGAAGCATACACTTCGGGAACTACCTTCAACTACTTCTCTGTTTGTGGTGTTTTTATAATGGGCTTTGCTTATGCTATGCTATTCTATGTGATCTATAAACTCCATGATGTATGGACAGTAAAACTTTATATCATTCCCGATCATCGCATTGAAAAAAGCTTCCTTTTCAGAACAGTAAGACACCCCAATTACTATCTGAATATCATACCTGAACTAATTGGAGTTGCTTTACTCTGCAATGCCTGGTATACATTACTCATTGGACTCCCTATCTACGCTTGTTTGCTCGCTATACGTATCCGACAAGAGGAAAGGGCCATGAAAGAACTATTGGAGAATTAAGTTTCTACATTTGTATTTGGAGGAAACATTTTCATCATATAATAGAACTGGATAGGTCTCACCACAGATTACACGTAACACAGACAAATAATTTATTTCATTGAGAATTAGATTAAAGAATCCGTGTTAATCCATGTGATCCGTGGTGAATTCAAAACCACTCCGGAAAAAACATTCTGTCTCAAGCCGGTATTTGAGCTATCCTTTATCCACTATTATTGTTTAATTTTGCCGTACTAATTATCAAGCGCTTAACTATCATGAAAACAACATCAAAAATTTGTCACAATTCTTGTACTATTAGCCGGCATTGTCCCTGTCTATGCCATCATGAACATCGTATTCGATCCTAATGGCGATGGAAATCTGTTAATAACACTCGGCACTCTGACACCTATACTGGGTGGCCTTTTGATGGGATATGCCTTCAAAGACAAATATCAAATTTTAATTAGCAATCATCGTTTGCAAAATAAGTGTTACCTTTGCGCTCGTTATGATGATACTTGCCACTATTGTATGCTACTTTGCCATTCTCTTGCTGATAGCCCGTATCACCGGACGGAAAGGAGGTTCGAATGCAGCGTTTTTTAAAGGAGAAAACCAGTCTCCATGGTACGTCGTTGCTTTCGGAATGATTGGCGCATCTATTTCGGGAGTAACCTTTGTATCCGTACCGGGCATGGTAAAGGCGATGGATATGACGTATATGCAAACCGTATTCGGCTTTTTCTTCGGTTATCTGGCTGTCGCCCATATACTCCTCCCACTCTACTATAAATTCAACCTGACCAGTATATACACTTATCTGGATACCCGTATCGGAAAGCGTGCCTACCGTACAGGAGCCTCTTTTTTCCTTCTTTCGCGTATGCTGGGCACAGCTGCAAAACTATACCTTGTCTGTCTGATTCTATATACCTACGTATTTCGTGATATGGGTATCCCATTCTGGAGTATTGCTGCCGGATCGGTAGCTTTAGTATGGATATACACTCACAAAAGTGGCATTAAAACAATTGTCTGGACGGATACTTTACAGACTTTCTGCCTGATCGCCGCACTGATCAGCATCCTTGTTTTTGTCACTGCAAAGTTAAATCTTGACTTCAGCGGAGTTATACAAACAATCAGCAGCAATGAACACAGTCGCATCTTTGTATTTGATGACTGGATGTCGCGCCAGAATTTCTTCAAACAGTTTCTAAGTGGGATTTTTATTGTTATTGTCATGACCGGACTCGATCAGGATATGATGCAGAAAAACCTTTCCTGCCGTAGTCTGCGTGACGCGCAGAAGAACATGTATTGTTATGGCTTTGCATTCGCTCCGCTCAACCTGCTGTTTCTGGGGCTTGGCATTTTATTACTGGTCCTTGCTCAAGAGATGCAGTTGGAACTTCCGGCTGCCGGTGACGACATCCTGCCGCTGTTTGCTACCCAGGGTTATCTGGGCGAAGGAGTACTTATCCTATTTACAATCGGTATCATTGCCGCCGCTTTCAGCAATTCGGATTCAGCCTTAACCGCCATGACAACGAGCTTTTGCATCGACTTGCTCGACACAGGCAAAGACACAGAGGAAGAAGCCCGTAGAAAACGAAACCGGGTACATATAGGACTATCCGTCCTACTTATTTTCTTTATCTGCCTTGTCGATGCATTGAATAACCAAAGCGTCATCGATGCTATTTACATCATAGCCTCCTATACATACGGACCTCTTCTGGGAATGTTTGCTTTCGGATTATTCACCCAACGAAAAACAAACGACCGATGGGTACCGTTTATTGCGATAGCTTCACCACTGATTTGTTACGCAGCCGATAGATTTGCCCGGCAGGAAACCGGCTATCAGTTCGGATACGAATTATTGATGCTGAACGGCATCCTTACTTTTGCAGGAATGTGGATCGTATCAAAGAAACAACTAAAAAATGAATTTTAAAACCAACAAGAAATATGGAAATAACCAATGCTGAATTTGTAATTAGTAATACGGACGTGAAAAAATGTCCGGCAGGCACTTTCCCCGAATATGCCTTTATCGGCCGATCCAATGTAGGAAAATCCAGCCTCATCAATATGCTGACCGGCCGAAAGGGGCTGGCCATGACTTCCGCTACTCCCGGTAAGACCATGCTTATCAATCATTTTCTGATCAACAACAGCTGGTACCTGGTTGACTTACCCGGATACGGATATGCCAGACGAGGTCAGAAAGGACAGGAACAGATACGCACCATCATCGAAGATTACATCCTCGAACGCGAACAGATGACCAATCTATTCGTATTGATAGACAGCCGTCTGGAACCCCAGAAAATAGATCTTGAATTCATGGAATGGCTGGGTGAGAACGGCATTCCTTTTGCCATTATCTTCACCAAAGCAGACAAACTGAAAGGGGGACGACTCAAAATAAATATCAGCGCTTACTTGAGAGAATTACGGAAACAATGGGAAGAACTCCCTCCCTATTTCATCACTTCATCAGAAGAGCGCCTTGGCAGGACAGAGGTGTTAAACTACATCGAGTCAATCAATAAAGAACTTAATTCAAAATAAAAACAAGGATATCAAATGAAAAGAAAACTATTATCATTCGCAGTTCTTATCACACTACTGCTTGTACCGACCGTAAACCGTGCACAATCTATCAAGGACTTATTCAATAAAGACAATATCTCCAAAGTTGTCAACGCTGTCACAGGACATACCGAAACAGTGGATATGACCGGGACCTGGCGTTATACCGGCTCGGCCATTGAGTTCGAGTCTGAAAACCTGCTGAAGAAAGCCGGAGGAACAGTCGCTGCTTCCGCTGCCGAACAAAAGCTGGACGAACAGCTGGCCAAAGTCGGTATTAAAGAAGGGCAACTGAGTTTTACATTCAATGCGGACAGTACTTTCGTAAGCACTTTAGGCAAACGCAAGCTGAACGGAACCTACTCTTACGATGCCGGCACCCAGATGCTCCACCTGAGGTATATGAAATTAATCCCCATGAATGCAAAAGTCAATTATACCACTCAGCAGATGGATCTTCTGTTCGAAGCAGACAAATTGCTGAAGCTAATCACTTTCTTATCCAGTAAGAGTAGCAGTGCCACCCTCAAAGCCATCAGTTCATTGGCAGATAGCTATGACGGCATGATGCTGGGATATGAATTGAAACGATGAAAGGTTCTGAACGATGAATGATCGGCGGTGATCATTCATCGTTCAAAACTTTTCATCGTCTGTTCTCCGTCAGGATACAACCATCCATCATCCGCACAATACGGCCTGCCTCCCGGGCATTTTCTTCAGAGTGAGTTACCATCACGACTGTAGCTCCATCTTTATTTAACTCCTTCAATAAAAGCATCACCTCGTTGCCATTGGTAGAATCGAGGTTACCCGTCGGTTCGTCAGCCAATATAATTTTCGGGTTCGTCACAATAGCCCGGGCAATAGCCACACGCTGTTGTTGACCTCCGGAAAGTTGTTGAGGATAATGTTCCGTACGATGGCCTATCTGCATCCTTTCCAACGCTTTATTCACTCGATCTACACGCTCACGAACCGGCACACCGGCATATAGCAACGGTAATTCTACATTCTCAAATACAGTCAGTTCATCTATCAGGTTAAAGCTCTGAAATACAAAGCCGATATTGCCGTTCCGCATGTCTGTACGATCATTTTCCGAGTAGCGGGAAACTTCTTTACCGATGAACCACAACTCACCGGAAGTCGGATTGTCCAATAGTCCCAGTATATTCAGCAAGGTCGATTTGCCACATCCTGAGGGTCCCATTATAGCTACAAATTCGCCTTCCGATATATCGATACTGATTTCATTCAATGCAATAGTCTGTACACTCTCTGTACGGAATATCTTAGTCAATCCAATTGCTTTTATCATAATCTCCAACTATTTATTATTCATATCTCAATGATCTCACCGGATTCTGTGAAGCCGTCCGCCAGGTTTGTCCGATAACAGTTAATAACGTAATCCCCGCAATAATCAGTCCGCCCCCCAAAAACAGCCACCAGCTCATAGTAGTCCGGTAAGCAAACTCATCCAGCCAGTGATACATAAAAAGATAACCCAACGGACAAGCCGGCACGAAAGCAATGCCCACCCATTTCAGATATTCCAGACAGAACATTTTTACGATCCCACCGGAATGTGCTCCATTCACTTTTCGAATCCCTATTTCCTTCGTTCGCTGCCGGGTAGACAGCGTTACCAATCCGAAAACTCCCATCATGGCAATCACAACGGCAAGGATCGTAAACGCAAGTAACATCCGGCTCTGTTGTCTCTCTTGTTCATAGTTCCGGTTTAAAGCATCTGAGAAAAACTTATATTTAAACTCCTTTATGAAAAAGGGGGCCATCTCCTCAAACTTCTTTTGTATGAAGTTCAAGGTTTCCTGTTTATGTTCCGGAGCTATTTTGATATGTATATTCCCCAAACATTCGGGACTATACATCAAATATGCCGGCTTTATCTTCTGTCGCAACGACTGGAAATTGAAATCCTGTACCACTCCTACAATCCGTTTTTTATTTGTGCCTACTCCAAACCCTCCGCTTATCTCCATACCTATCGGATCTGCTACCTTCATAGCCTTCCGGGCCGCTTCATTAATAATCACCGGAAAATCGTACGTGCCACTGAAGTAGGCTCCTCCATCCGCCTTCAAACCCTCTCCTTTCAGAAGTTTTAATCCGAATGTATTCACAAAATCACCATCCGCCCAAATACACATCATTCGTAAAGAGTCAGTCTCTCCTCTTTCGTCAGTCCACCTCAATACATCCCCCTGACTTTTGTCCCCTTCCAGATAATCAGTAATTTCAGCTCCCATCGAGACGCTGCGTACATTCGGATTCTTTAATATTTCCTGCTTGAACCCGTCCACATTATACCACAGACCTGTATAAATGGAAACAACATTTTCTTTTTCCAATCCCAGGTCCTTGTTTTGCAAATAGTTCAGTTGTTTAAACACAATACCGGTACACAGCAACAACGTGATTGCTATGACAAACTGCACACAGAGCAGCCCCCGTATCAAGCCCCCCTTTTTCCCGTTCTTCTGTCCTCCTTTAAAAGCAATCAAAGGGTTAACCGCCGAAAGATAGAATGCCGGATAGCTGCCCGAAAGGCATCCCACACCGATAATGCCCAAAACAACGTAGACTAACACACTCCAACTTGCCTGCAACGTGATGTCCTTATCCATTATCCGATTAAAGACCGGCAACAGCAGTTCGGTCAAGGCCAGCGCCAATATCAACGAAATGAATGCTTGCACCAAACTTTCAGAAAGAAACTGAACGATCAGCGTTTTCCGCTTGGCCCCCGTCACCTTACGCACTCCGATCTCTTTATATCGTAATGCGGCACGTGCAGTCGACAAAGTGGTGAAATTGAACGCTCCCATAAATATAATCAATACGGCCAAGATTATAAACAGATAGATGGAGGCCATACTACCATGATTCTTAACGGAAATATCAGCAAAATCGGTCTTTAAATGAATGTCCCTGAGCGGTTGGAAACGGAGCAGACGTTCCGTATGTGTGTGTTTACTCAGTATACGACTCATCCGCACCCGGTCGGAGTCGGACACAGATGTCCCGGGACGCATTTTCACATACACCATCGCATCCCGAACATCCCAAAGAGAAGACATCCGCACGATGTTGACATCTATCTTGTCAAAAAAAGACTGCCCTACAATCGCATCAAACTGAATATGGCTTTTACGGGGTACTTTCACCACCCCTACGATCCTCAATACCGACTCGCCATCCATTCCTCTGTTATACATTACTTCTTTCCCCACCGCCGGTTCATTCCCAAAAAACTTTTTAGCCAGCGTCTCAGACAAAACGATGTGATTGAATCCCGATTTCAGCCTGCCGGGATCTCCCTCTACCACAGGAAAATGGAAAACATCAAAAAAGGCCGTATCCACACGCATCCAATTGAGTGACAAAAATTTATCACCCGACCTCAAAGAAGTCATATCGATATTCCCAAGATAAGTGGCTTCTTCCACCTGCGGAAACTCTTTACGGAAAGCATCTGCCAGAAGTTTCGAAGTATAAGGATTTTCAGTCACCTCTCCGCTTTCGGAGCAATTCGCTTCAATCACCCTGAAAATTCTACCTGCATCCGGATTGTGATCTTCAAAAGTAAATTCATCTATCACCCACAAGTAGATAAGGAAAGCCGCTGCCATCCCCCATACAAATCCAAGTATATGAATGCTTGAAAACAGAAAGCTCCGTTTGATCAGACGAAGAGCAACTTTAAAATAATGGTTTATCATCATAGCGGTCAACTTATTTAACGGTCATCAAAATCAGATCGGTTTCATTAAACTCTCCAAGCTTGTCATTTCCCCGCAGCTGTATCGGATAGTATTTTTCCAAAACAGCTTTTCCGACAACAAAAGCAGGATCCCCATTCAGATTCAAGTTGGGCCAGAAGGGTAAATCTCCTTGTAGACCGGCAGCTATCAGCGGTGATTCCGGATGTCCCCCACCGGTAACTTCCGGCAAAGAAAAAAACTCTCCGTTCCGCTTGTTATAGACCAAAGAATAAAGTTGCACTTCCCCCTTCCTACGGGCATTTTCACTATCGTACCCTTTATCGACATTCAAAAAGAGGAAATGATCCGTCTCCATACACGAAGTTACAAAATATGAACTCCGCACATTGCCCCCTCTAGCCACGTCGGCCCCTGTAATGCGGGATAATGAACCGAAATCAAGTTTATAAACGACCTCCAGTGTCGAGGCATCCTTCACCCTGTAGATCTTATTGCCGTATGCATGATAAAACAGTGTTCTTCCTCCCACATGATACACAATGTCCCGTTCAGCCTCAAAAAGACGAGGTTTATAACGTTCGGAATTTCCCAAAACAAAGTGACAGAGAGTATCCCCCTTCATCCCGAATGTATAGAGTTCATCCGAATGTCTTACCGCCATTCCGTATCCTCCAGGCATTGAAAACAGATAGCTGTTTCCTATAGGCAGTCTGTTTCGGAATGTCTTAAGCTCCGCCGGCTGAGAAGAAGCCATCAGTCCGGCCAAAGAGGCGACTACCAGATAAGACCTCCGTTTATCTGTATTATAGCACGTAAAGCGTAATTGTTTCCTTTCAGAATCATAATAAAAGTTCTGCATCAAGTGTCCCCCTCCTATTCCGACGCCACCGCCCGGCGTGTGTATCACCTGTAAATCCGATCGAATAAGCAGTCGTTTCTTCCTCAGGTCCTTATCCAACAGCCACACACCCTCTTCATCAGGCATCAGAAAATCATCACCGGCAGCAATCAGGGATGTCCAATCATCATTGGCTTCCATGATCCTGTATTGCACCTGCTGCCCGAGATCAGTCAGTTTCATTGGGCGAACGTTTCGCAATGCAGACTCCACGTTCAAAACAATCATTCCATGATCTGTGATGTGAGAATCATATTTAATTCCAGAAGGGGCCTGATAGTCTTCCGGAAATACCTGTAGAGAATCGTTATCTCCCCATCCGGCAAGCGAGTCTTCCACGCCGGCCGCCGGAGTTGCACTTTTAGCAAACTCCCTCCGCAGCTCCTCCTTACTCACCCCCGGATTTTTATTACCACAAGCCGACAGGCACAATCCTCCCATCAAAAGTAAATTCCCCCAATAATAATATCTTTTAATCATTACCTTTCACTCCCCTTTTTAAAAAGCCTGTTTAAATTTTCCTTGAATGAATTTTATACGAGTTTTATCGAGAACAGATCTCAAAACAATCCCGGACCGGATTTAACCGAGCCCTGAGACTATCCATATTCCGTTTTATAAGCCGAGTTGGCGGAAGTAGTGTTTCAGCATCGTGTATCGTTCATTTTAGAGTGATTATAAGTGACGTAGTCTCTTTCTCGGTACCCTGTAAAGCAGGTATCCGCTTGAATACTTCAGGAGAAGATTTACTTAATTTCCACCCGGTTGTAAATGTAGCAAGCTGCTCCTCAGAAAAACCTTTCCGGGGCCAAAACGGAATGCCGTCAGGAAGATCAGGCTCCGGACAGGGATGAACCGTTTTTTCAGCCTGCGGTAAGGAGAAAAACGCTTTAGACCGTTTGTCATATATCAGCGAGTAAAGCGTTACTTGCTTCTTGTCGCGTGCATAGGGACAGTCATATCCTTTTTCTACATGCATGAATACGTAGCTGTCGGTCTCCACCCAATCCGACAGGAAATAGGCATTGTCCACATCGGCACCGCCAACCACCTCTTCTCCCGTAGCCCGATGCAACGTGCCGAAATCGAGTTCATAAACCGGTTCCAGGGTAGAGGCGTCTTTCATACGATAAACCGTATTCCCATAAGGCATAATGATCATGGGACAGCCTTTATAATGATAAACAGTCGCTTGTTCTCCCGAACGATATGAACCGTTACCGCGGGGAGGATAGTTTACTTTCTCTCCGATAGTAAAATGACAAAGTGTATCACCCCGCAAATTGAAGGTATAAACGTCGTTCGTAAATCGGGTCCAGGTAGCATACCCGTCTGCCATTCCTAACAGATAATTTCCGGAAATGCCTGCACGTTTATGGATATCGTCCGGTGTCAGAGGCCGGGATGCGCTTAACAAATCTTTCAGAGAAAGCCTGACAAAGGATTTGGGATTCTTTTTATCCCTCTGATCATACAGCACGCCGATCAACGTCCGGGAAGACTTTTCATAATAATCCGGATTGATGTAACGCTTCGTCTGAAAGTTGGTAAATCCATTTTCTTCCGTAATATCCACATCATTGCGAAACAACATCCGAATCATTTTCAGGTTCCCATCCAGCAGCCAGATGCCACCAATCCCCACTCCCAAACAGCCCTCTTCAATCGGTATCAGGCGGAAGATGCCTCCTTTCACATCTTTAAATACCATGAAATCAAGCTGACTGCCCAATTGACTCAACTTCAGCGGACGGACATTCCGCAATGCGGCCTTCACGTCAAGACGCTCCGGATTTCCAGTAAGATAGTTCGCCTGATACCGAATGCCCGGAACAGGAACATACCCTTCCGGATATTCATCCGAAACCGACAATGCATTCTCTTGCCCATGCCGGACACTCAAACTATCCGACTCTCCTTTCATCTCCACCCGGCCACTTGCCGGCCCTTTCTGCTGACAGCTTCCCAGGAGGAGCAGCAGTCCCAACATCCAAGTGCTTTTCATTTTACTTCTGATCATCTTTGCAAATTCTATTTATTAAATAAAAGCAAGAAGTATACCAAACAGACATTCTATTATTTATCAACCTGTTACCGAAAACGGACGATCTGTAATTCGTACGAAAGCGTGCAGTTTTTGTACGATATCGTACACAGATTACCCAAACTTTTTCTCTATCTTTGTCCTGCCAATCAACATACTATACTATGACACTGAAACGAGGCAAAATACTGATAGCCGATGATAATGAAGACATCCTTTTCACACTGAAAATGCTGTTACGCCCCATTGCAGAATCAATCAGCATCACGACCGATCCGAGAGAACTGCTCCCCATCCTGTCACGCACACACTATGATGTCATCTTGCTGGACATGAATTTCAGGAACGATGCTGTCAGCGGACGGGAAGGATTCCACTGGTTGGAAGAGATCCTGAAACTGGATTCGGGAGCAGTGGTAATCTTCATCACGGCTTATGCCGATACCGAAAAGGCTGTACGGGCCATCAAGCTCGGCGCTACCGACTTCATCGCCAAGCCCTGGCAAAACGATAAGATGATTGCAACCGTATCTGCGGCATTGCAACTCAGCTTCAGCCGTACGGAAGTAGAATCACTGAAGGAGCAGAAAGAAGCTCTGACCGCCCCCTCGCCGGAACCGGCCCGAATCATCGGTGAATCGGCCGCCATGCAGGCTATTTTCCAGACCATCCGGAAATTTGCCGATACGGACGCCAATCTGTTGCTTTTAGGTGAAAACGGTACAGGAAAAGATCTGATAGCGCGCTATGTATACGAACAGTCGCCCCGGAAAGGCGAAATATACGTCCCGATCGATTTGGGAAGCATCCCCGAAACACTGTTTGAGAGCGAACTCTTCGGATTCGAAAAAGGTGCTTTTACAGATGCGCGGAAAAAGAAACCCGGAAGGCTGGAGGTAGCCTCGGGAGGTACTCTGTTCCTAAATGAAATTGGCAACCTGAGCCTGCCTTTACAGGCCAAGCTGCTTTCGGTCATCGAACAACGCAAAAGTTCGCGACTGGGTTCCACCACTTCTTATCCGGTAGACGTGAGACTGATATGCGCAACGAATACCGACCTGTATACAGCCATCGATAACGGGCTGTTCCGGCAAGATCTTCTCTACCGCATCAATACGATCGAAATACGTATCCCTCCCTTACACGAACGGGGCAACGACCTTTTCCTGCTTGCCGATCACTTTTTACAACGCTATCGGAAAAAATATAAAAAAGAAGTCCGGGGCATTTCGAAAGAAGCGCGCAGATTGATGCAACTCTATCGTTGGCCGGGGAATGTACGCGAGCTGGAACATGCCATCGAACGGGCGGTCATCCTCTCAGGCAATCCAATGTTGATGCCGGACGACTTCATGCTTCGCACATCGCCTCAGGGACAGGTTTCGGAGAAAGAGAAATACAACCTTGAACGCCAGGAGCGCGAAACCATCAGCGAAGTACTCCGGCTTTGTGCCGGCAACATTACGTTAGCCTCAGAAATGCTGGGAATCACCCGGACATCGCTATACAGGCGGATCGAGAAACACGGATTATAACCTCAAACAGTTACACGACATGAAACAAAAATGGGCGAGGAAACCCCTTATATTGACAGCAGCCCTTTTGATCTGCTGTTACACCACCGTGTGGTTAGGCATGCACGGTTTCTATATCAGCCTGCCGGTATCCGTATGCCTCTTGCTATACACAGCCTACAGAATCTATCGCTACATCCTCCGCTCCACACGTGCCATGGCACAGTTCATCTGGTCTGTCCGCTATTCTGAGTTCCTCTCCTCCCCCGTGCAAAGCGAAGAAAGCCTCCGTTCACTGCCGGCAGAGCTTCTGAACGAAATGAACCAAGCCTTGGATTTCTACAAACAGAACCTTCAGAAGAAAGAAAGCAAACTACAATATTTTCAGGCTCTGGCCAACCACATCGATATGTCCGTATTGGTATATACCCCTTCCGGACGGATCGAGTGGATGAATGAAGCCGCCAAAAGACTGCTCGATAACCACAATCTGAAAAGTATCGATGAACTGAAATACTTTCACAGCGAGCTGCCTGCCCGCCTTTACTCCTTAAAAGCGGGTGACATCGCCGTTCTGCAGGCGAAAAAAGAGGAAGAGACCATCCAACTGGCACTTTCCGGAATGGAGTTTGTGATACAGGGACGACCGCTCACAGTGGCCAGCATGAAAAACATCCATTCGGTATTAGACAGCCAGGAAACCGAAGCCTGGCAGAAACTGATCCGTGTACTGACACACGAAATCATGAATTCCATCACTCCGGTCACGTCTTTGTCCGAATTGCTGGAACATCAGATAGAAGACTTTGACGGCAATGAAGAAGAGCGGGCCGAAATACGCCGGATGTTACAAACCATCCGCCGGCGGGGCGACGGGTTAATTCGGTTTGTCAACAGTTACCGGGAAGTGTCTCACCTGCCACAACCCCTGCTGAAGATATATACATCACAAGAATTACTGACAGGTGTGGTACGGTTGATGTACAGAGAACCGAATGACCTGCACCTGATACTTCCGCCCAAGGGCCAACGCCTGATGGCGGACAAAGATCTGATTGAACAAGTGCTGATCAACCTGATTAAAAACGCCCGCGAGAACGATGCGACCGACATCCGGATCTCAGCCGGATTAAGTTCCGGAGAACGCCCCTATATAAGGATAGAAGACAACGGGACAGGAATCGAGCAAGAGGTGCTCGACCGCATCTTTATCCCGTTCTTCACGACTAAACCCACCGGATCGGGCATCGGCCTGACCATCTCACGACAGATCATGCATCTGCACCGCGGCACCATCACCGTTTCATCCGAACCGGGGAAAGGCAGTATCTTCACCCTCTTGTTTCCGGGCGTATTCTAAAGAGGTGTAGCCATACGGTGCACAGGGTGTAGCCCTAAGCCTTGCATGGCTACACCCTATATACCGGACGGCTACACCCTCTCTGTCAGATGCCTTTTTAATACAATTTCACCGTCATACGACATCATTTATCAAAAAAAACCTTACCTTTGCCACTCACAAAACCATAAAAAGAAATAGAAAATGAAGAAAATACTATTTTTTATCACTATGATGGTGCTGAGCATCGGACTTGCCCAAGCTCAAGGAAAAGCAGAAATAAAGTTTGATAAGACAACCCACGACTTCGGAACGTTCTCGGAAAACAATCCTATTGTGAGTTGCACTTTCAAGTTCACAAATATCGGCGATGCCCCGTTAGTCATTCATCAGGCTGTAGCATCCTGCGGATGTACCGTACCCGAATATACCCAGGAACCTATCATGCCGGGAAAAACAGGTACAATCAAGGTGACTTACAACGGAACGGATAAATATCCGGGACACTTCAAAAAGTCCATAACCCTGCGTACAAACGCCAAGACGGAGATGATACGTCTTTTCGTGGAAGGCGACATGACAGCCAAAGACGCGAAATAAGCAAAAATTAATAACAACAATGAGGAGAATCTTTCGGGATTCTCCTTTTTTTTTGCTTACTTTGAAGCTGTTTTGAGAAACCGACCGTTTGGAAATCTGATAAACTATACATAAACTACAAAAAACAATTATGAAACAAGAAGAAGACAAGTTTACGGGCTTACCCGAGAACGCATTCCGGGAACTGAAACCGGGAGAAGTGTACAACCCGCTGATGAGTCCAAAGAAAACGTATCCGGAGGTAAACCTCTGGTCTGTAGCATGGGGTATCGCCATGGCCATCCTTTTCTCGGCTGCCGCAGCCTATCTGGGACTAAAAGTAGGACAAGTATTCGAAGCTGCCATCCCCATCGCCATCATAGCAGTCGGAGTATCCGGCGCAGCCAAACGCAAAAACGCACTCGGCGAAAACGTCATTATCCAATCCATCGGCGCCTGCTCAGGCGTCATCGTGGCAGGAGCCATCTTCACACTGCCTGCCCTCTATATCCTGCAGGCCAAATATCCGGATATGTCGGTCACCTTTATGCAAGTGTTCATCAGTTCACTGCTGGGCGGTGTACTGGGCATCTTGTTCCTGATTCCTTTCCGCAAATACTTTGTAAGCGACATGCATGGCAAGTATCCTTTTCCCGAAGCGACAGCCACCACACAGGTGCTGGTGTCGGGTGAAAAAGGAGGCAGCCAGGCCAAGCCATTGCTGATGGCAGGATTGATCGGCGGTCTGTACGATTTCATCGTGGCTACCTTCGGCTGGTGGAACGAAAACTTCACCACCCGCGTATGCGGAGTAGGAGAAATGCTGGCCGACAAAGCCAAACTGGTTTTCAAGGTAAACACCGGCGCAGCCGTACTCGGCCTGGGATATATCGTCGGACTGAAATATGCTTCCATTATCTGCTTCGGCTCCCTGGCCGTATGGTGGATCATCGTACCGGGCATGTCACTCTTCTTCGGTGATTCGGTACTGAATCAGTGGAATCCGGACATAACCGCCACGGTAGGCTCTATGAGTCCCGAACAGATATTCAGCCACTATGCCAAAAGCATCGGTATCGGCGGCATTGCCATGGCAGGTGTCATCGGCATCATCAAGTCATGGAGCATCATCCGCAGTGCGGTGGGACTGGCGGCTAAGGAAATGGGCGGAAAGAGTGATGCCGAAAAGAACATTATCCGCACCCAACGCGACCTCTCAATGAAAATCATTGCCATCGGTTCCATTATCACGCTGATTCTGGTGGTGCTTTTCTTCTATTTCGATGTGATGCAAGGCAATCTGGTGCATACACTGGTAGCCATCCTGCTGGTGGCCGGAATTTCATTCCTGTTCACAACGGTAGCCGCCAATGCAATCGCTATCGTGGGCACTAATCCCGTATCGGGCATGACTCTGATGACATTGATTCTGGCATCGGTCGTTATGGTGGCTGTCGGGTTGAAAGGCCCTTCAGGCATGGTGGCTTCATTGGTAATGGGTGGTGTGGTCTGTACCGCACTTTCCATGGCAGGAGGTTTTATCACAGACTTGAAAATCGGATACTGGCTCGGCAGCACACCGGCCAAGCAGGAAGCATGGAAGTTCCTCGGAACCATCGTTTCGGCTGCTACCGTAGGCGGTGTAATGATTATCCTGAACAAAACTTACGGATTCACAAGCGGTCAGCTGGCTGCCCCGCAGGCTAACGCAATGGCTGCCGTCATCGAGCCGTTAATGAGTGGTGTGGGCGCTCCGTGGATGCTCTATGGCATCGGTGCCGTACTGGCCATCGTATTGACGCTCCTGAAAGTTCCCGCACTGGCATTTGCACTCGGTATGTTTATTCCTCTCGAACTGAATATACCGCTGGTGGTGGGCGGTGCGATCAACTGGTATGTGACTACCCGCAGTAAAGACGCTTCACTCAACACGGAACGGGGAGAGAAAGGTACATTACTGGCATCCGGATTCATTGCCGGAGGTGCCCTGATGGGTGTAGTCAGTGCGGCAATGCGCTTCGGAGGCATCAATCTGGTAAATGACGCGTGGCTGAACAACACTCTGTCTCAACTTGCGGCCCTGATAGCTTATGCCCTGTTGATTCTCTATTTCATCAAAGCATCCATGAAAGTAAAATGAAAACATTAATCACATCCATTCTTCTGTTCATGGCTACCGGCTTGTCAGCACAAAAGCCCGTTGAGCTGCCTTTATGGCCCAACGGCGCTCCCAATGATAACGGGCTGAAAGGCGAAGAAGTGATGTCGGCTCCATACCGGCTCACTAACGTCACACAGCCCACCATCACCGTCTATCGTCCGGCGACACCTAACGGCATGACCATCATCATGTGTCCCGGCGGTGCTTACGCTCTCTTGGCCATGGATCATGAAGGACACGACATGGCACCATGGTTCAATTCATTGGGCATCACCTATGTGGTACTAAAATACCGGATGCCTAACGGACACTGCGAGGTGCCTTTGTCGGATGCTGAACAAGCGATACGAATAGTGCGGAAACATGCCAAAGACTGGAATATTCGTACAGACCGGGTGGGCATTATGGGAGCTTCGGCCGGCGGTCATCTCGCCTCTACCCTTGCTACGCATTACAGCAGTGAGGACACACGACCCGACTTTCAGATATTGCTCTATCCGGTGATCACGATGGAATCCGGCGACACCCACGGAGGATCACGCCACAATCTGCTCGGGCCGGACGCAACGCCGGAATTAACCAGAAAGTTCTCCAACGAACAGCAAGTGACGGATCACACTCCGCAGGCTTTCATCACCCTCTCTTCGGATGACGAAGGAGTGCCTCCCGCCAATGGCGTGAATTATTATCTGGCGTTGCAAAAGCATAAGGTGCCTGCCACCCTCCACATTTATCCCACGGGCGGACACGGATGGGGGTTCTATGACAGTTTTGCCTATAAACGCCAATGGACGGAAGAATTAGAGAAATGGTTGCGGGACGGAGTCAGGTTCCAATAGATACAACGAAGGTATTACAAAAACAATCTTTATAAAAATGAAAACAATTCGCACACTTTTATTATGTACCAGCCTATTGGCCGGAACAGTTGCAGCACAGGAGAGCAGCCTGGTGCTGAGTAACGGACTCGGGTTTGTCGACACCCCCTATAAGGCAGGCACCCTGGAAGTAGATGACACAGAAGACCTTATTATCAATTGTGACGAAGTGGATTGTACCACTTTCGTTGAATATGCACTGGCAATGGCCCTCTGCCCGCAGCAAGGAGACGAAATGCAGGAAGGCGATTTCGCCCGCAATTTGCAACGCATCCGCTATCGTGACGGAAAAATAGACGGATACACCTCCCGCCTGCACTATATATCCGACTGGATCAACAATGCAGTCCGCCAAGGCTTGCTCGAAGATGTAACGGCTGCCTACAGCCCCTTCAAACAAAAACTGTCGCTCTCGTACATGAGTACGCATCCGGAACTCTACAAATCGTTGAAAAATTCTCCGGAGAACGTAGCCCAAATGGCAAAGTATGAAAAAGCCTTAAGCGGCAAAGAGGTACACTATCTGCCCAAAGACAAACTGGAACCGGACGGACTGCCTTGGATCAAGAACGGAGACATCATCGCCCTGACCACCAATACTCCGGGACTGGACGTAAGCCACATGGGCATTGCCATTTACATCAAGGGGCAGTTGCACCTGCTGCATGCTTCATCCAAAGAGGGTAAAGTAGTAGTGGGCAAAACCGCACTGAGCCAAATGTTGAAAGACAGAAAATCACTGACCGGCATCAGAGTGCTGAGAATGAAAAAATAATTTGCATAACCTACCTATGGTGAATACGAGTTTTGATATATCCTCTTTTTCTTGTCAATATGAAAGGAAATTAGCGGATTTCATGACAGCACCTTCTGCTTTTAGACAGCAACCGGAAGCGCGGAAGGCGGAAAGCAGGACTTTTCTTCCCGGAAAACCGGACTTTTGTAGCCGGAGAGCCGGGGTCTGACCCGAAAAGTAACCGGATTTCAGCAAAAAGAAGTAAGCATTCGGTCCGAAAGACGTAAGCATTTACAGAATATGCTTACGTCTTTTCAAATTATCTCTATATGTTTTCCTACTTTACATCTATTGTTAGGGTTTCGGAGATTAAAAGAAAAAGATTATTCTCTGGTTGTACTCCCGAAGCAGACAAGTCCGAACTAACAGAAAGAGAGCCACATGCTCTTATTACGCACCTTTTCATTCCGATAGCTTCACAACATCGCCATTATGACAGCCTGCAAAGACATCTGATATCAAAAACAAAATCGCTAACCCGCAAGGAAGGCGACTTTATCCGTTCAGTGCATCATTGGGCGGAAATAGAGCAATCCAGAGAGGTTTGATTATCATTTTGACAAAAGGGCAGCAAGCAACTCCCGGCCCAACCGTTCTTTCACCTCCGCCATATCGATGCTACGGCCAAGTTCTTGCTGAAGCGAGGTCACACCCTTATCAATGAAACCACAAGGATGGATGTAGCTGAAATAACGTAAATCGGTATTGACATTCAATGCCAATCCGTGCATTGTCACATAATGGCTGCTCCTGACCCCTATCGCACATATCTTGCGGGCACGGGACGTATCTCCCTCCAGCCAGACACCGATCGCCTTCTCCAACCGCCCCGCCACAACACCGTAAGACGCACAGACACGGATGACGGCTTCTTCCAATAAATGCACATACTCCTTCAATCCCAATCCGAACTCTTCAAGATTGAGAATCGGATAGCACACCAACTGCCCGGGACCGTGATAAGTGATGTCTCCCCCACGATCGATATGATAGAGAGTGGCACCGATAGTCTTCAGTTGCTCCTCTCCCAGCAACATATTATTTTCTTTCCCGCTACGCCCCAGCGTGTAAACGTGCGGATGTTCACAAAAAATTATACGGTTCTCGTAACTCTCCCCGTTCTGCTTCGCATGGACAAGGGCATCGAACCATTCCGTCTGGCGGCTCCATGCCTCAGAATATGGAATAAGTTCCCAATCGGTTGTAATTGTTTTCATAAGGACAAAGATAAAAAAATAAAAGAAAATGTGTATATTTGCGTGATTCAAAAAAAGAAAGTAATATGAAGTTTGACTTTCCACAAGTAGATCTTCCGTGCGAGATTTTGGCATGGAATGATGTAACCGAGGATATATTAAATATCTACAAACAATCATGCAGGCTGAAAGCCGGCATCTTTGCTATTTGTACGGAAGGCAAGATGACCGCAACCATTAATCTGATTGACTACGAGATAAAACCGAACGACTTGATCACACTGTTACCGGGTACCATTATCCAATTCCGCGAACGCACGGAAAAAGTACGTTTATGCTTTGCGGGATTCTCATCGGAATGCGTAGAACGCATCAATCTGATAAAATCAATGGTCAGTTCCTTCTCCAAAATAACCGAATGTCCGATTGTAGAGTTGCAGGAGGATATAGCCAGCTATCTGATAGATTATTTTTCTTTGCTGGCACGCGTGACGTGTGACGAAAAATTATCTCTCCCCTCCGAAATGACAGAGGTGTCTTTAAGATCGATCCTGACTGCCGTCGGACTAATCTATCAGAGATACTCCTCGAAAAACCACAATACGAACCGTAAGGAAGAAATCTGCCGCGAACTGGTAGGACTGGTCACGGAACATTACACCGAGGAGCGTCGTGCCCAGTTCTATGCGGACAAGTTGGGAATATCGCTGCAACACCTCAGTACTACGGTCAAGCAGGTGACCGGACGTAACGTGCTGGACGTCATAGCCTACGTGGTTATCATCGACGCGAAAGCCAAACTCAAATCGAGCAACATGACTATCCAGGAAATCGCTTATTCACTGAACTTCCCCAGTGCTTCGTTCTTTGGAAAATATTTCAGGAGATATGTAGGCATGAGTCCGCTGGAGTTCAGAAACAGTTGACGACTTTCTCCGGGAAAGACATTCAAAACCCTTTTTTACCACAGAGGGCAGAGAGTAACACAGAGCAAACTTCAAATTATGGATGACCAACATGAACGCTCTGTGTGTACTCTCTGCCCTCTGTATCCTCTGTGTTACTCTGTGCCCTCTGTGGTGAGTTCGTTTTGAAAGGAATTGTTATTTTCTGGCCAGGCTCAGTGAATTCAGCACGACACTTACACTTGAAAATGCCATCGCTGCACTGGCAAGCATCGGATTGAGCAGCAATCCGTTGACAGGGAACAAGATTCCGGCTGCAATGGGAATGCCTATCAGATTATAGATAAACGCCCAAAACAGATTCTGGTGAATCAGTTTTACTGTTTGCTTGGAGAGTTCGAATGCACGGGGCAGCAACAGCAGATCCGATGTCATCAACGTAACCATCGCCACATCCATGGCTATATCGGTGCCTTTCCCCATCGCTATGCTGACATCAGCCAAAGCCAACGCCTGTGAGTCATTAATTCCGTCACCCACCATAGCAACCGTTTTGCCCTGCATCTGGAGCTCACGCACAAACTCTTCTTTATCATCCGGCAAGGCATCTGCCACAAAGCGGTCGATGCCCAATTTGCCCGATACGGCAAGTGCCGTCCGTTGTCCGTCACCGGTCAGCATGCAAATGTCGATGCCCTGACGTTTCAGTTCCTTCACCGCCTCGGCAGAAGTCGGCTTTATCTGGTCGGCAATGGCGACAACGGCAAGTACCTCTGTTCCACGGCCAAAGTAAACGATACTGTTCCCGTCCGATTCGTATTGCACCATCATCTCGGCAAGTACGTCAGAAAGAGAAGCACTGAAATCTTTCAGCAATTTGTGGCTGCCCACCCAATAAGTGTCACCCTGATATACCACCTTGATACCTTTTCCGGTGATACTCTCAAAACTCTCCAACTGAGCAGGAACTATCTTCTCCACCTCTTGCAGAGAAGAGACAATGGCTCCAGCAAGCGGATGTTCGGATTTAAGCTCGGCTGCCAGCAGAACATTCTTGAAATGCTCTTCCTGTACTTGGGCCCAAAGCCATCCGGAGACAGTGGGATGTCCCTCGGTCAATGTCCCGGTTTTGTCGAGCACCACTACATCGACTTTACGCATCTGCTCGAGGGCAACAGCATCCTTTATCAGAATATGGTTGCTGGCTGCTTTGCCGATGCCCACCATCAGAGCGGTAGGAGTAGCAAGTCCCAAAGCACACGGACAGGCAATGACCAGTACGGATACAGCCGAAAGCAAGGCATGTGAGAAATAATCGGTTCCTCCCACCAACAGCCAGATGACAAATGTCAGCACGGCAATGCACAGCACCACCGGTACGAAGATACCCGTCACCCGGTCTACGATACGCTGTACGGGAGCTTTACTTCCCTGCGCTTCCTGAACCATGCGGATGATGCGCGCCAGCACCGTCTCACTTCCCACACCGGACGCCTTGATTACAAAAGCTCCCTTCTGGTTGATGGTTCCCGCCAGTACCCGGTCACCGACCTTCTTCTCTACAGGAATAGGCTCTCCGCTAATCATGCTTTCGTCTACATAAGACTCTCCTTCAGACAGACGTCCGTCCACGGGAATCTGTTCGCCCGGACGTACGACCACCAGATCGCCGGTTTGCAACTGGTCTATCAGGATGTCTTCTTCGATCCCTTCGCGAAGCACTCGGGCCACACGGGGCTGAAGTCCCATCAATTTACGAATGGCGGTAGAGGTGTTTCCCTTAGCACGCTCTTCCATTAACTTTCCGGTCAGTACAAAGGCAATGATGACTACTGCGGCTTCGTAATAGACGTGCGGCTCAAGTCCGCGGCTATACCAGAACTCAGGGAAAAATGTATTGAAGACACTGAACAGGAATGCGATGGAGGTACTCAGTGCCACCAGCGTATCCATGTTACTCCTCCCCAGACGTGCCTGCCGCCAGGCGTTGACGTAGAAAGATCCACCAAAAAAGATCATTACAGGGAGGGCCAGTATCAACTGGATCTCGTTAGAGAAAGGTACATGCATCAGAACCATAGAAAACAGCAACATGGGAACAACGAAGATCCATGCACCGATAACCTGCCGCTTCAGCAGCCGGTAGTGTTTCTCCTGTGCCTCCTCCTGACGTTCCTCTTTCAGGGCCTCTTCCACTATCAGGTCATAACCTGCGGCAAGTACAGCCGCACGGATCTCTCCGGGGGTCAGCTTGTCGGCCTCGTACGAAACGGACAGTGTGTTTGTGGCGAAGTTGACCGATGCGTCTACCACACCGGCCAGTTTCTTCACTGTTTTTTCCACATTATTAGCGCACCCTGCACAGTGCATGTTCAGTACAGGAAACGCTTTCTTTGTTATATTACTCATAATCTATTATTATATATACTATCTAATAAACAATGAGGTAAAGAACAATGTTCACTTCTTGTCCGTTTCCTTTGCCTCCTTTATGACTACAGCTTCGTATTTAAATTTCCGAAAGCCTTCTTTCAGCTTTTCAACATTTGTCTTCTCGGCATCATAGGTAATGGTAACAGTTCGTTCCTTAAGATCGGTTGTAAAGTTTTTAAGCCCTTTCTCGAACTTGATATTGTTCTTCACCTTTCGTTCGCAGTTGGCACATTCCATCTGTGCCACTTTGAAAACGACAGTACGGAAGTCTTTTGCCATAACGGCCGTCACCGAGAGCAAAGCCACCACCAGGGTAGCAATCATTTTTTTAGTCTTCATAAATGTAAGTATTAGTATTGATAAATTCTGTGATCTGTCACTTTTTATTCTTAATCTCTCGCCAGATTGAACCTGACTCCGATATATCCTTTCGCTCCATGAACCGGCCCCCATATCATGGTCGAGTCAAAACGGTCGCCCCAAGGATCGGCAGCGTCGATAATCGGATTCTTCTGTTTAAAATTAGTCAGGTTTTCGCCCCCGATGTATATCGACCAGCGGCGGAAGTAGCGTGTCACTTGGGCGCTGAGTTGGCTGAAGCCTTTGTAGCGTGCATCCCACGAAGAGATTCCGTCGGCAAGTGTGTACGGATTGGGCATACGTCCTCCCCCGTTCATCTGCCATGTGGCATCAAACTGCCACAAACCCAGCGGAGTCTGATAAGAGGCAGTGACGAGGCCTTTATATTTTCCCGTCAGGGGCTTCTCCATCAATTGATGATTATAGGTAGTCTTGGCGTCTGTCCAGCGATATGCGGCAGTCAGCGAGAATCCCTGAAAGAAGGGATAAGTGGCCTCCACCTGAAATACCTGTGAGTACGAGCGTCCGTCGAGATTGTAAAAGGCCACCTCGTGCGGATTCGTATCCATATCGACAACGACCTGTTTCAGGAAGTCGGTGTAATAGTATTCCAGGTTCAGGTTCAGCGTCTTCCCGAAAAGCGGGATATATCCCGATATGCTTGCTCCATAATTCCAAGCCTCTTCCTGATCGAGATGATCGGCGATGCTCACCTTGCGGCTGCTTGCCATCAGATAATTATTCTCGGCAAGCACATGGTTGGTGCGATATCCCTTTCCGGCGGAAAGACGGAAATGAACAAAGTCATTGGGGTTGTACTTAATGTGCGCACGCGGAGTCACAAAGAATCCGTACTCACTGCTATGGTCGCCACGAAGTCCGGCCATCAACACGAACTTATTATCCAGGTTGAAGGTATACTGTGCGTAGGCTCCGCCCACCGATTCACGTGCAAAAGCTTTCGTCAACGGTGTTTCAGCGTTATTGGTCAGTCGGTAATGCTGGTCGTATCCGTCATAATTATAGCTGAAGCCTGCAGATAGATTGTGCTCTTTCGTAAATTTGGTTTCGAACATAAGTGAAGCATAGGCGTTGGATTGGTCGACGTTATAGATCTTCCGTCCATAAAGTGCATCCTGATTGTGCAACGTACCGGACAGAATCAGTGCAAGATTGGTATTCTTCTCCTTATTAAATATATAGGCATTCTTGGTAAAGGCCTCGTAGCGCCGGGTGTCGATGTCTATTTCATACCGATCGGCTGCCGGCACGCCGCTATGACTCACCTGACCGCCTTTTCTGCTTTCGTCCAATGCCTTGATGCCTGCCTGAAACACATAATGATCCCCCATATATGCCCAGCGATTCCAGAAGTTATACTGCTCTATCCGGGGAATATCGGCAAAGCCGTCATCATTGCCGTCGTGTGCCTTTGTTTCATTCTCGTAATGCGCCAGCAATGAAGTACTCCACCGCTTGGACAGTTTCACGGTGGCGTCTGCATTCGCTTCATAACGATTGGTAGTACTGGCAAAGAGGTTGGCCGAAACCCAATCGGCCTCAGGCAACTGTGGCTTCTTAAACTCAACATTGATCTGCCCCGTAAGGGCCTCGTAACCGTTTTTTACTGACGAGATTCCCTTTGAAACCTGTATGCTATGCATCCAGGGACCGGGCACATAACCCAACCCATAAGGAGAAGCAGCACCACGATAGTTCGGGATATTCTCGGTCAGCATCTGCACATAGGTTCCGGAAAGCCCGAGCAACTTGATCTGTTTCGCTCCCGTTGCAGCATCCGAATAGCTGACGTCTACCGACGGATTGGTAACAAAACTTTCACCGAGATTGCAACATGCCGCACGGCAGAGCTCGTCGCTGGTAATGATCTCTTCGTTCATCACACTGCTGCGCAACTTCAGCGTACTCAACTTACGGCTGACAATCTGCACTTCACTCAGTTCCATTCCTTCGCGCAGCACCACGTCCAGAACGGCTTTCTTATCGTTCACTTGTATGGTGTCGTTTTCGTAACCTATAAAACTTACGATCAGATGATTGGATTTGTCGGGTTTAGATATGGAAAAAGTACCGTCCTCACGAGTGGCTACCCCACCGGAAATGTTTTTCCAGAAAACGTTGGCGCCTATAATCGGTTCGCCTGCCTGATCTTTCACCGTACCGCTCACTTGCGCCTGTACGGTCAGACTGCCGAGAAGCAGTCCGGTCAATAACATGTATTTCATTAAATTTCTTCGTTTGTCTTTTTTATTCGGTTTATATTCAATAAGAAACAGATAGGATTCACCGCAGACTGCACAGGGTGACACAAGTTACCCGGCTCCAACAATCTACGGAATCAATCCTTAAACGGTGAAAGCCAGTGCAATCTGCGATGCAATCCAAACAATAAAAATCGAAGAAACTAAATAAGCAAAGTAGAATAAAGAGCCAGATAATGCCGGGAACTTGTCTTGGGTGGCGGTATCACATAAGGAGGATCCAACACCTTATCGCGGAAAAGAGCGCATAGCAAGTCCGATACCTGGTCACAAAGCAACAAGCTGACAGGAGCAGGAACAGAGGATTCGAATGCCTGCTTTACCAGATCAAGCTTATAGATGGTCGCCGTACATCCCTCGCCCCGGCATGATTTATGGAACTCAAAGTCAAACTTACCACAGAAGCCGCATTTGTCGGCACAGCAACAATTGGCCGTTTCACAACCACTGCAACAATATTGGGCAACAGAGACTCCCGCTCCTACATATACTATAAGGAGAGAAAGAATAACGGCAAGTATATAGCGGAATCTCTTCATAACGGTTGCAAAGATAAGCAGATTTAACCAGCCTGCCACATTCTTTTTTCTTTTTTTATGCTGTCGATTCACTAATATGAACTATATTTGTCGATAGTGAACGATTATATAAATGTTGAATTTAAAGAAGAACCCCTTATGAAAAAACAATATGTCAGCCTGCTTGCGATAATACTTGCTACAAGTGGCTTTTTATTTTCTTGCGGTGACAAGATGAACAAGAATACCGGTGCACTGGAATTCGACAGTATACAGGTAAACGAAACAGCACATCTCTTCGGAGATACCGCAAAACCGGCATGTAATCTGACCATCAATTTCGCCTATCCGGTGAAGTCGACGGACAATAAACTGAAAGACAGCCTGAACAGCTACTTTATAGCCGCCTGCTTCGGTGAAGGATATATCGGAGAGAAACCGGCGCAGGTGGTCAAGGAGTACACCGAACATTACGTAAAAGAATATCGCACAGACCTCGAACCGATGTATGCCGAAGACGAAAAGAACAAAGAGAGTGAAGGCTCCATCGGTGCATGGTACTCATACTATAAAGGGATAGAAAGCCACGTGCAACTTTATTATAAGAATCTGTTGGTCTATCGCATTAACTACAATGAATATACCGGAGGCGCACACGGCATTTACATGACAACTTTCCTGAATATGGACCTGATAAACCTGCGTCCGCTGAAGCTGGATGATATTTTCACTGGTGATTATAAGGAAGCACTGACGGACTTGCTGTGGAATCAGTTGATGGCGGACAAGAAAGTGACAACGCACGAAGCACTCGAGGATATGGGTTACGGCTCTACCGGAGATATTGCCCCGACGGAAAACTTCTATCTGGACAAAGACGGCATCACCTTTTATTATAATGTATATGATATCACCCCGTATGCCATGGGACCGGTAGAAATTAAGATTCCATACGAAATGATGGAACACATGCTGGGCAGCAACCCGATCATCGGAGAGATGAAATCAAAATAATCTAACTTTATTATTAAAATACAGATATATTACAACCTTATGAATACAACAGAACAAACTTCCTCCCTCCCCTCTGCCGGAGGGGAAAACGGAGTGAAGCTTCTTCTTAAATACTTTCCCGACTTGACGGAAGAGCAACGCAAACAATTCGCTGCGCTTTACGAACTTTACATTGACTGGAATTCTAAAATCAACGTAATCTCACGCAAGGATATCGAGAATCTGTACGAACACCATGTGCTTCATTCGCTGGGTATCGCCCGTGTCATCCGTTTCCGGGCCGGCAGCAGTGTCATGGACCTCGGCACCGGAGGGGGATTCCCCGGGATACCGTTGGCCATTCTTTTTCCGGACACGAAATTCCATCTGGTGGACAGCATCGGCAAGAAAGTACGTGTGGCAACCGAGGTAGCCAATGCCATCGGACTTAAAAATGTCACTTTCCGCCATGCACGGGCCGAAGAAGAGAAACAAACATTCGACTTCGTTGTCAGCCGTGCCGTGATGCCCCTGGCCGACCTGATAAAGATTATCCGGAAAAACATCTCGCCCAAACAGCAAAATGCTCTCCCCAACGGACTTATCTGCCTGAAAGGAGGCGAACTGGAACACGAGGCGATGCCGTTTAAGCATAAGACAAGTATGCATAACCTGAATGAAGATTTCGATGAGGAGTTCTTTCAAACCAAGAAAGTGGTATATGTAACGATTTAAACGATCAAACAACATAGTCATGAAAATTAAGAGATTTGAGTTCAATATGTTTCCCGTAAACTGCTACGTTTTATGGGACGAAACGAACGAGGCAGTCGTGATAGATCCGGGCTGCTTTTATGACGAAGAGAAACAAGCTTTAAAGAACTTCATCGTCACCAACAATCTGAACATAAAACATCTGCTGAACACTCACCTGCATCTGGATCACATTTTCGGAAATCCATTCATGCTTCGCGAGTTCGGGCTGTCTGCCGAAGCCAATCAGGCCGACGAGTACTGGATAGACGAAGCCCCCAAACAGAGTCGCATGTTCGGTTTCCAACTGAATGAAGCACCCGTCCCACTGGGAAAATATCTCCATGACGGAGACATCATCACCTTCGGAAACACAACACTGGAAGCAATCCATGTACCGGGACACTCTCCCGGAAGCCTTGTCTATTACTGCCGGGCTGACAACTGTATGTTTTCGGGCGATGTGCTGTTTCAGGGAAGCATCGGACGGGCCGACCTGGCCGGAGGCAACTTTGATGAACTGAAAGAGCATATCTGCAGCCGCCTGTTCGTCCTCCCCAACGAAACAATCGTATATCCGGGGCACGGAGCACCGACCACCATCGGAATAGAGAAGGCGGAAAATCCGTTCTTCAGGTAAGAGATTATCAACAAACCTTATTATAAATAAATCATTAATAACATGAAAACCGATTTATTAGCCTGCCGCCACATCGGCATCAACAAAGCGGATGCCGAAGTAATGCTCCGGAAAATTGGAGTTGCTTCGCTCGACGAACTGATCGATAAAACCATTCCGGCCAACATCCGGCTCAAAGCACCTCTGGCACTGCCCGCACCGATGACCGAATACGAGTTTGCCCGCCACATCGCTGAACTGGCAGGCAAAAACAAACTGTTCACCACTTATATCGGTATGGGATGGTACAACACGATCACCCCTGCAGTCATCCAGCGAAATGTATTCGAAAATCCGGTCTGGTATACTTCTTATACTCCTTACCAGACAGAAGTTTCGCAAGGAAGACTGGAAGCCCTGATGAACTTCCAAACTGCCGTATGTGACCTGACCGCCATGCCCTTGGCCAACTGTTCACTGCTGGACGAAGCCACCGCTGCCGCCGAAGCTGTGACGATGATGTATGGCTTGCGTTCACGCAACCAGCAGAAGGCGGGAGCCAACGTGGTGTTTATCGACGAAAATATCTTCCCGCAGACCTTGGCGGTCATCACCACCCGTGCCATCCCGCAAGGCATTGAAATCCGTACCGGAAAGTTCCGGGATCTTGAATTTACAGATGACCTCTTTGCCTGCGTCCTGCAATATCCCAATGCAAACGGTAATGCGGAAGACTACCGCGAATTTACCGAAAAAGCACATACAGCCAACTGCAAGGTAGCTGTGGCTGCCGATATCCTGAGTCTTGCACTACTTACCCCTCCGGGCGAATGGGGAGCGGACATTGTATTCGGTACCACACAACGCTTGGGTACTCCCATGTTCTACGGTGGTCCTTCGGCCGGTTATTTCGCTACCCGTGACGAATACAAACGCAACATGCCGGGACGTATCATCGGATGGTCGAAAGATAAATATGGCAAACTCTGCTACCGCATGGCACTCCAGACACGCGAACAGCATATCAAACGGGAAAAAGCGACTTCCAATATCTGTACCGCTCAGGCACTGCTCGCTACCATGGCAGGATTCTATACCGTCTATCACGGACAGGAAGGTATCCGTAACATCGCTTCACGCATCCATAGCATTACAGTTTTCCTGGAAAAGAGTATCAGTAAACTGGGATTCAAGCAAGTGAACAGACAGTATTTCGATACCCTCCGGTTCATTTTGCCCGACAGCGTATCGGCACAGCAGATTCGCACCATCGCTCTGAGCAAAGAGGTGAACCTGCGCTATTTTGATAATGGAGACGTGGGACTGAGTATTGACGAAACAACCGACGTAGCAGCTGCCAACATTCTGCTGTCTATCTTTGCCATCGCTGCCGGAAAAGACTTCCAGAAAGTGGATGACATCCCCGAAGCAACTATCATCAGCGAGGAGTTGAAACGCCAGACCCCTTACCTCACACACGAAGTATTCTCTAAATATCATACCGAAACGGAAATGATGCGCTACATCAAGCGTCTCGACCGGAAGGATATTTCATTGGCACAATCGATGATTTCACTCGGTTCCTGCACCATGAAACTGAATGCAGCAGCCGAAATGTTACCTCTGAGCTGTGCTGAGTTTATGTGCATGCACCCGCTTGTTCCGGAGGATCAGGCGGCCGGATACCGCGAACTGATTCACAACCTGAGTGAAGAACTGAAAGTCATCACCGGATTTGCCGGAGTAAGCCTGCAACCCAATTCCGGTGCTGCCGGTGAGTATGCCGGTCTGCGCACCATCCGTGCCTATCTTGAAAGCATCGGACAAGGACACCGCAACAAAGTATTGATCCCCGCATCTGCACACGGCACCAATCCCGCATCAGCCATCCAGGCCGGATTCACCACTGTAACTTGTGCATGTGACGAACATGGAAACGTAGATATGGATGACCTCCGTGCCAAAGCTGAAGAAAATAAGGATGACCTGGCCGCACTGATGATCACCTATCCCTCGACACACGGTATCTTTGAAACGGAAATCGTAGAGATCTGCCAAATCATTCACGCCTGTGGAGCTCAGGTATATATGGATGGAGCCAACATGAATGCACAGGTAGGACTGACGAATCCGGGATTTATCGGAGCGGACGTCTGTCACCTGAATCTGCATAAAACCTTTGCATCTCCCCACGGAGGAGGCGGCCCCGGCGTAGGCCCGATCTGTGTAGCGGAACATCTGGTACCGTTCCTTCCGGGACACGGACTGTTTGGCAACTCACAGAACGAAGTATCCGCCGCACCGTTTGGCAGTGCCGGTATTCTGCCTATCACCTACGGCTATATCCGTATGATGGGTGCCGAAGGACTGACAATGGCAACCAAGACAGCCATTCTCAATGCAAACTATCTGGCTGCTTGCCTGAAAGATACGTATGGCATTGTATACCGGGGAGCCAACGGCTTTGTGGGACACGAGATGATTCTGGAATGTCGCAAGGTATACGAAGAAACCGGTATCAGCGAAAATGATATTGCCAAACGCCTGATGGACTACGGCTATCATGCTCCTACCCTCTCCTTCCCCGTGCACGGCACACTGATGATCGAGCCCACTGAAAGCGAAAGCCTCTCCGAACTGGATAACTTCGTCCTTACGATGTTGACCATCTGGAACGAAATTCAGGAAGTGAAAAACGGTGAAGCCGATAAGGAAGACAATGTACTGATAAATGCTCCGCACCCTGAATATGAAGTAGTAAGCGATCAGTGGGAACACTGCTATACGCGTGAAAAAGCCGCATATCCGATAGAGAGTGTGCGTGAGAATAAGTTCTGGGTAAATGTAGCCCGTGTAGATAATACGCTGGGCGACCGCAAACTGCTGCCCACATGCTACGGCTGCTTCGACTGAAGTAAGCTAAGCAACAACTGATTCACGATTCACCACAGAGTAACACGGAGTATCACAGAGTAGAAATCATAAAAGATAAACTCTGTGAGACTCTGTGGTCAATTTAAACTCTGTGAAACTCTCTGTGGTGAATCTTAATATCCTATTCCACGATGGTTATCGTACCGGCTTTAACTGTCTTTTCTTTCAACAATGCGCCTTCCGCTTTATATCCCAAAGCTACGCAACCATAAACTTTGTGATTTTCGGGCACTCCGAGAGAAGTCAGATAGGCCCGTACCTCCGGATCATCACAAGTCGTACCGAGCTGATTGATCCAACAGGAAGCGATGCCCAGTGAAGTGGCTGCCAGAAACATATTCTCGATAGCACAGGCACAATCCATCCCGGCCCACCATTGCTTGGGTTCATTGGACACGATGACCAAGGTTGGGGCATGATAGTAACAGCAATACGTCTCACTGTGCCCCCGTTCCCGAAGATGCTTGTCATCACTTTTGGCAAATGCCCCTTTGATCCGTTCATTCAGTTCCTCCAGTTTCACCGTATTACGGACGGCAGTAAAGTGCCACGTTTCATAATGCATGCCGCTCGGCGCGTAAGCACCCGCTTCAAGGATGGCGTTCAAGTCATCCGCCGGAATCTGCTTTCGATCATACGCACGTACACTACGCCGTGCCTTAATGGTCTCTAAAACTTCATTTGTCTTCATTATCTATTCTCCTGCCAATCGGATTTATCTTTTAATCAACCCAATCTTTACATTCAGTTTGAAATAATACACTCCGTTCTCTCTCTCGAGGAAGCCATACTTGTCTTTATCAACCGATCCCTTTTCGAGACGCGAATTCAGATAAAGAAAGTCCTCAAATGTTTTCTTTTCCGATTTATGATAGCACAGTACCTCACCTTTGCCATCGACCAGCAATATACCCTCAACTGCCGAATCGGTCCCATTGTATATTTTGGCCGGACGCATACCCAAGGCAAGTGCCAGCAGAAACTGCTTCATTTTAAACTCGTAAAAGCCATGCTTGCTGATCAGTTCCTCTTTTATCTTGAGAGGATTTATGATCTTCATCTGTTCGGTCAGTTCACTGACGCGTGTGATGCCGTCCAGGTGCATCATACGCACCATCTCTGCCAGCACACGGGGGAAGTGCAGATCGATCATCAGCAGATTGCAACGGAACACACGGTCCGCTACGTCCGAATACTTCAGCACACCTCCCAGACGCTCGATCATCATCATACGCTCGGCCACCTCCGTGGGTGATTCAGGGAGGGCATTAATCTTATTGACGGTCGGAGTGGCAAACTTGATACCGGACTGCTCCAACTTCAGGTTCGCCGCACGTCCACCATCCAGCAGCGGATTCATCGTACTGAGACGCGAACGGACATTGAAACCCGCCAACGGAGCCTCAGGATGCCAGAAAGCAATCGAGAAGTCGGTACGGTCCTCCGTCCGGGCTTCCAGATCAAAGATACCTGCCTCGTCCAGGAACTCCTCCACCCCGTCGGGTGACGTAACTTCATCCGCCGAAGAATTTTTAAGCGCGTCCAGAATCAGGTCCGCCACTGTTGCAAAGTCCTCACGGGGAATACTTTTCTCCACCTTCTCACCTTCCATCCGGATGACCTCTTCTTCAATATAGTAACGCCGGGTGCCATCATGCTCTTCACGCTGGATCATTGCAATGGGCCGGTACTTTTCATCTTCTTTCTTTGCCTGCGGAGTTCCAAGCGATACTTTTCCATCCGCCAGCAGACGGAAAAAGGCGTACAACTCGCTCCACTCTCTTTTTGTTGCTTCAAATGCCATTCTATCTATCTTTTTTTTATTATTTCGGAGAGGTGTGTCATCATTCATCACAGATTTCCGACGCCCCCCTATCTCTACTATCCATTTCCTTCCTGTTCATCTGTAATGCGGGCAGTCTCCACTTTCTCCAGCCGGGACCTTAAACGGGGCATTGCCGACTGCCGGATACGAAGCGTCATGCTGCAATCCATATCATACGACTGAGACAGAATCTCCGGTTCCTCCTCCTTTACAATCCGCATGACATCGTTCATAAAAGGATACTCGAAAAGTACGGTTACTTCCTCGTCCACAGTTTTCTCTACAATGGTGCAGGCAGCGATGGCCTCGGCGGCGGCGGCCTTATAGGCCACAATCAGTCCACTAGTGCCCAACTTGATCCCTCCGAAATAACGGACCACAATAATCAGTATATCCGTCAGTTCGTTCGAGTTGATCTGTCCCAGAATCGGTTTGCCGGCAGTACCCGACGGCTCTCCGTTATCGTTGGCACGAAAATTCTTCCGCTCGTGTCCCAGCATATAGGCATAGCAGACGTGGCGGGCATCATAGTATTTCTTCTGGTACGCCTCCAGATGCACTTTAATCTCTTCCAAGGTACGAACCGGGAGAGCGATGGCAATAAATTTGCTTCGTTTCTCGGTATATGTTCCCTCCGAGACTTCAGTGATGGTCTTATAGGTGTCTTCTGTCATGATATCCGGAATCTTTTTTTGATGGTTCAAGCTATACCCAGTAATTGTACCTCAAAAATCAAAGTTGAAAAAGCCGGAATCGGGCCACTGGTACGTGTGCCATAGCCCATATTATAAGGGATGTAGACGATCCAGTGATCTCCCACCCGCATCTTTTGCAGAGCAATCTGCCATCCTTCGATAACCTCGTTCAGACGAAAAGCTTCGGGACAGTTCCGCTTCCAGGAATTATCAAATTCACGTCCATTGATAAGAGTGCCCTTGTAATGAACCGACACCACACTGTTGGAACGGGGCGTGGCTGCGCCGGTACCTTCCTCCAAAACCTTATATAATATGCCGCATGGCAATTCGTGTACATCCGCTTCGGTGCGTAATGTCTGCATGAATTGTTCGTTCTGCAATTTGTATTCTTCTTTTCGTCCCATATCTGTTTCCTGATAATAATTACTTCGGCGGCAAAGATACGGAAAAACGTACATATTTGAATAGTCCGGAACACAAAACGAGTTCACCACAAATTACACGGATTAACACAGAACGGCATCAATTTACTGACAACCAACACTTTATCTGTATAATTCCATGCAATTTGTGGTGAATAACGAGTTTGGGTACATCCCCTCCTCTGTTTTCCATACCCAAACACTCCTCAATCCGGTATCGGATCTCTTTTTATTCGAGCTCGTGTATCACCAGCCCGGAACGCAGTTTCGGTTCGAACCAGGTAGTCTTCGGAGGCATAATGTTTCCTGTATCGGCAATATCCATCAATTGCTTCATCGAAACAGGATAAAGTGCCAAAGCCACTTTCATTTCGCCGCTGTCAACCCGTCTGCTCAATTCGCCCAAGCCGCGGATTCCCCCTACAAAGTCAATCCGGCGATCCGAACGCAGATCCTTGATTCCCAGAATTTCGTCCAGAATCAGGTTGGAAGAGATGGTCACATCCAATACACCTATAGGATCATTGTCGTCATAAGTACCCGGTTTGGCTGTCAGGCTATACCATTTGCCATCCAGATAGAGCGCAAAGTTATGCAACGCATTGGGTTTATAAATCTCTTTACCTTTCTCTTCGATCTCAAAATTCTTTCCAAGGGCGGTCAGAAATTCGGCAGGCGTCAAGCCATTGAGATCTTTCACCACCCGGTTGTAGTCGATAATAGTCAACTGGTTGGCGGGGAAACATACGGCCATGAAATAGTTGTATTCTTCGTCTCCGCGATGATTAGGATTCTGCTTTGCCTTTTCGGCCCCTACCAGAGCAGCGGCAGCCGAACGATGATGCCCGTCGGCGATATAAAGTGCCGGCATGGCAGCAAACTCCTTGGTGATGACAGCAATGTCTTCGCTGTTGTCGATCACCCAGAAAGTGTGTCCGAATCCGTCACCGGGAGCAATAAAATCGTATACCGGCTTTTGAGCCGTATACTTGCGGATAATGGCATCGAGCACCGCATTGTCGGGATAAGCAAAGAACACCGGTTCGATGTTGGCATTGTTCACACGGACATGCTTCATGCGGTCTTCTTCCTTGTCACGCCGGGTGAGTTCGTGCTTTTTGATGACACCGTTCATATAATCGGGCACGTAAGCACCCACCACCAGCCCATACTGTGTCTTGCCATTCATGGTCTGGGCATAGATATAATAATTCTCTTTGTCATCCTGCACCAGCCATCCTTTGTCACGGAACAGACGGAAATTCTCTGCCGCTTTCGCATACACCTTCTCATCATGTTCATCTGTCCCGACGGGAAAGTCTATTTCCGGTTTAATGATGTGGTACAATGATTTATCGTTCCCGGCAGCTTCTGCACGAGCCTCTTCTGAATTCAGCACGTCATACGGACGTGAAGCGACCTGTTCTACCAAGTCCTGCGGAGGACGGATGCCTTTAAATGGTTTTATTGTTGCCATAAGAACTGCAGATTACTTATTCACTCTAAACTTTTCACAACCCTCTTTCAGGAAACCCACAATCTGCCGTGCAGCTGCAATACCGGCATTGATATTCGCCTCGGCCGTCTGCGCTCCCATCTTCTTCGGAGTCGAGAAATAACGTCCGGCAAAGAGTTCGGCGAACTTCGTATTGGCCGCAGGCATGATGTCTGTGATGTATTTAAAGTCCGGCCGTTCCTCCATCAACTGGATCAATTCGTCTTCATTGATCACTTCTTTGCGGGCCGTATTAACCAGGATAGCCCCTTTCGGCATATTGGCCAGCAGATCATGATTGATGGAATTTTTCGTTTCGGCTGTAGCGGGAATGTGCAGTGAGACGATGTTACAGGTCTTATAAAGCTCTTCGGCAGAGTCTACGGCTTTCACCCCATCTTTCTCTATCACATCTTTCGGGCAGAAAGCGTCATAAGCATAGAGTTCCATACCGAACCCCTTGGCAATACGCGCCACATTGCGTCCTACATTACCGTATGCGTGGATACCCAGTTTCTTTCCCATCAACTCCGTACCCGATGTTCCGTTATAGAAGTTACGGACAGCATAAACAAGCAGGCCAAACACCAACTCGGCTACAGCATTCGAGTTCTGTCCCGGAGTATTCATCACACATACACCGTGTGCAGTAGCTGCATTCAGGTCTACATTATCGTATCCGGCACCGGCACGAACTACTATTTTCAATTCTTTCGCTGCATCGAGCACCTCGGCGTCGATGATGTCACTACGGATAATAATGGCATTCGCATCTTTCACTGCGTCAAGCAGTTGGGCTTTATCTGTATATTTCTCAAGCAGAGCCAATTCAAATCCGGCTCCTTCTATTTCTTTCTTGATGCCATCCACCGCAATCTTGGCAAATGGCTTTTCGGTTGCAACAAGTACTTTCATTTCTCTTATTCTATTTTGGGAGAATTCACCACAGAGGATACCGCAGACACCAAATGCCGTCATTCAAGAGAGCCCTGTATCCTTTCCGTATGCTCTGTGGTGAAATCACATTATTAATGAAGTTTCTCAAATTCCTGCATGCAGTCAATCAATGCCTGTACGCTCTCTTTCGGCATTGCATTGTAGCAAGATGCACGGAAGCCACCCACCGAGCGGTGCCCTTTGATGCCGGACATTCCTTTATCCGTAGCGAACTTCAGGAAATCGGCTTCCAGATCCTTATATTCCGGTGCCATCACAAAGCAGATATTCATGCGCGAACGGTCCTCCTTAGCAGCTGTCCCTACAAACATCTTGTTGCGGTCTATCTCGGCATACAGCATGTCTGCCTTCTCGGTAGCCCGGCGATCCATCTCTTTGACGCCACCCTGAGCCTTGATCCAGCGCAAAGTCTGCATGGCGGAATAGATAGGCAATACGGGAGGTGTATTAAACATGGAACCGCCGTCGATATGGGTCTTATAATTCAGCATGCTCGGGATGTAACGTGACACCTTGCCTACCGCATCGTCTTTTACTATGACGAATGTAACGCCGGAGGGAGCCAGATTCTTCTGAGCACCGCCGTAGATACAAATATACTTCGAAACGTCCACCGGACGGGAGAAGATATCAGAAGACATGTCGGCTACCATCGGAACCGGTGAATCAAGATCTCCCTTCAATTCCGTACCATAAATCGTATTGTTGGTGGTCACATGGAAATAATCAGCATCAGCAGGTATGGTAAAGTCTTTAGGGATAAACGTATAGTTCGCATCAGCCGAAGAAGCTACCTCAACCACTTCGCCAAAGCCTTTCGCCTCTTTCATCGCTTTTTTAGCCCAAACACCGGTGTTCAGGTAAGCTGCCTTCTTCTCAAGGAAGTTGTAAGGCACCATGCAAAACTGCATACTGGCACCACCGCCCAGGAAAAGTACCGAATACCCTTCGGGGATGTTAAGTATTTCCTTAAACAAAGCAACGGCTTCATCCATAACTGCCTGAAAATCCTTGCCACGATGGCTGACTTCCAACACAGAAAGACCTGAACCGTTGAAATCGAGAATGGCTTTCGCTGTTTCTTCTATTACTTCGCGAGGGAGAATGGAAGGGCCTGCACTGAAATTATGCTTTTTCATTTGATGAGTGTTTTTGGTTATACAATTTCGTTATTTTATGTCTACTGACATGGCGAATTTACGAATTTATTTCCTCTCAACAAACGTTTCCCTGTAAAATTACAATCTTAGAGGGCATTTATCTTACTTTTTAATGGTTTATGCAGGATTTATACACCATTTTGTTATCTATACATGCCAAGATGGTAGAAAAAGTTCAAACTGATATTATTACACGATGCTCTATTCTGAAATGAAAGAGAAAATGACTAAAAAGTGAATATTTATAAGAAAGAAGAACAAAAGCCGGGAAGAGCCGGAAACCGGAAAGCTGTTTCACCACAGATTTCACAGATTAACACAGATTGATGATTGATCTTATCAGCAATAAAGTTGAAAGTGCCGTGCCAATCGGTGTAATCTGTGGTGAATCTGTTCCGTGTCAATCTATGCAACCCATGGTGAACTCGTCATGTGTCAATCGGTATAATCTGTGGTGTCAGTGCCCTGCCTCCTCTATCCGATAAATCCGGTTTAATCCGCCTCCTCAATCACAGTTTTCATCCCTTTGATCTTCTCGCCACGGATCAGCGTCAGCAATTGCTTCATTTTGGGGCGCCGCACGGCAACAAAGGCATAATGATCTTTCACGTCGATTGCTCCGACATCCTCACGTGCCAGATTTCCTTTTTTATAAAGGAAACCGGCTATGTCGATCTTGCTCAATTTGTCCTTCTTCCCTTTACCTATATAAATAGTCACCCACTGAGGTTTAGCCGGACGGGGTGCATTCTCCGGCAAGTCGAAGATCTCAAGCTCCGAAGGTATATAATCCGGCACGCGTTCCTCCGGATTCAGTATCAGATAAGAAGTACCCGTCGCATCCCAACGGGCAGTACGGCCATTGCGGTGGGTAAAGGCTTCTTCGTTCACCGGCAAATGATAGTGGATGATATGCTCCACCTCCGGAATATCGAGTCCACGGGCGGCCAGGTCCGTAGACACCAGCACCGGACAGCTGCCATTACGAAACTTATACAGTGCCCGTTCCCGATCCGGTTGCTCCATACCTCCATGAAAGCGTTCATTGGAAACTCCTTTTTCCGTTAGTAAGGCACTCACACGGTCCACCGCATCCCTGTGGTTACAGAAAACAATACTCGAACTGCTTCCCAACGTACAAAGCAACTTATAGAGAGTTTCTATCTTATCTTTAGCAGGCGAAACCACCTTCATCAACCGCAAGCGTGATTCCTCCACATCGTTTGTCAGGAAATCAAGCTTTATTGTACGGTTCAGTCCTGTAAATTGCGGAATCTCTTCCGCATCTGTTGCCGAAGTCAGAAAACGCCGTTTCAAGTCGGGCAACTGTCCGATAACCGTTGCCATCTCTTCCTGAAAACCAAACTCCAGGCATTTATCAAATTCATCGATCACCAACAGACTCACTGTGCTTGCATCGAAGTTCTGCTTGGAGAGATGGTCGTTCATACGGCCGGGCGTACCGATGATAACCGCCGGCTGCATTCCTTTCATCGTACGGTGCTCTTCCATCGCCGGACGTCCGCCATAGCAACTCATCGCCTTGAATTCCGTCCCCATCGCCTTGAACACCTGCTCTATCTGCAATGCCAACTCACGCGAAGGCACTAGCACCACGGCCTGCACTCCTTTCACGTCGGCCTTCAAACTGCCGACCAGCGGCAACAGAAAGGCCAGGGTCTTGCCCGAACCTGTGGGCGAAAGTAATATCAAATCTTCGCCACCTTTATTAAATGCCTCAACAGACGCTTCCTGCATCGGATTGAGTTGTTCTATTTTCAACCTTTCGAGTATATCCTTCAAACCATTCATTGTTTTTTCCACATTTTTGAATAATGACACAAAGATAAAAAAAAACTGCTTCCGGACAACCCGAAAGCAGTTTCTTTTGTGATGATCTCCGAAGGATTATCCACCGAAGTTATCGAACATCAAGTTCTTAGACGGAACACCGAGATCGTCGAGCATCTTCTCGACAGCTTTACTCATCGGGCCGGGACCACACATGTAGTATTCGATGTCTTCCGGAGCTTCATGGTTCTTCAGATAAGTTTCGTAAATCACGTTGTGTACGAAACCTGCCGTATACTTCACACCGGCTGCGTCTGCAGCAGGGTCCGGACGGTCGAGTGCCAGGTGGAACTTGAAGTTCTGGAAGTCTTTCTCAATCTGCAGGAAGTCTTCCAGATAGAACACCTCGTTCAGTGCACGGGCACCGTAGAAGTAGTTCATCGTACGGTCAGTGATATGCAGCGTCTTGGTCAAGTGCATAATCTGGGCACGCAACGGAGCCATACCTGCACCACCACCGATCCACATCATTTCGTTCTTCGAATCCAGAATCGGGTGGAAGTCACCGTAAGGTCCACTCATGGTCACCTTGTCACCCGGCTTCAGCGTAAAGATGTAAGAAGAAGCGATACCCGGCATCACATCCATAAAGCCCGGTCCCTGATCTTTCGGTTTGAAAGGAGGAGTAGCGATACGTACAGTCAGCATGATGCGGTCACCCTCAGCCGGATAGTTGGCCATAGAATAAGCACGGATGGTCGGTTCGTCGTTGCGGCACTTCAGGCCGAGCAGACCGAATTTCTCCCATGCCGGAAGATATTCGTCACCGATCAGGCTCTTGTCGATGTCCTTATCATAATCCATCGAGAAGGTAGGAATCTTGATCTGGGCATACGAACCCGGCACAAAGTCCATGTGTTCGCCCGGAGGCAGAGCCACGATAAACTCTTTGATAAACGTAGCCACGTTCTTGTTCGAGATCACCTCGCACTCCCACTCTTTCACACCCAGGATAGACTCGTCGATCTTGATAGACATATCCTGTTTTACCTTCACCTGGCATCCGAGGCGCCAGTGATCGGCCTGTTCTTTACGAGAGAAGAAACCGGTTTCGGTAGGCAAAATCTCGCCACCGCCTTCGAGCACCTGGCAACGGCACTGTCCGCATGAACCCTTACCACCACAAGCCGATGAAAGGAACACATTGTTGGCAGACAACGTACCCAGCAGAGTACCACCCTGAGATGTTTTCAGTTGTTGCTCTCCATTCATCGTAATCGTAACCTCGCCCGAAGGAGAAAGATAGCTCTTCGCAACGAGCAGTATAATGACAAGCAGGATGATCACCACAAGGAAGACTCCGATACTTGCTAATATTAAAGACGTCATTGTTTTATTCTTTTTACTTTAGTTATAATTTCAATCCAGAGAAACACATAAAGGCCATAGCCATCAGTCCTACTGTGATAAACGTAATGCCCAGACCTTTCAGCGGAGCGGGAACATCAGAGTAAGCCATCTTTTCGCGGATAGCGGCCAGACCGACGATAGCCAGCAACCAGCCAATACCGGAACCGAGTGCGTATACTACAGCACTGCCCACGCCGGTAATAGCCTGCGGGTTCGACGGATCCATCGTGATTCTCTGCTGCATGAACAGTGAAGCACCCATGATGGCACAGTTAACGGCGATCAGCGGAAGGAAGATACCCAGTGAAGCGTAGAGCGAAGGGCTGAAGCGTTCCACCACCATTTCTACCAACTGCACGATACCGGCAATAACGGCAATAAAGAGAATAAAACTCAGGAAGCTGAGGTCAACACCTTCAATGATCGCATTGGCAGCCAGCACCTTAGTTTGAAGCAAGTAGTTGACCGGCAACGTAACCACCAATACGAAAGTTACGGCGATACCCAGTCCTACAGCAGTTTTCACATTCTTCGACACAGCCAGATATGAACACATACCCAGGAAGAAGGCGAATATCATGTTGTCCACAAAGATGGAGCGGACGAATAAACTTAATAATTGTTCCATAATTTTTCTTTTACTTTCTTAGGTTGTATTACTTTTCCTGGAGTTCTTTGCAGCGGCTGCGCTGATACCAGATGATACATGCACAGATGATCAGTGCCATCGGCGGCATCAACATCAAACCATTGTTGATGTAACCCATCTTATAGAATGACTCAGGGATAATACGGAAGTTGAGCAATGTGCCCGATCCGAGCAACTCGCGGAAGAAAGCCACGATGATCAGGATCTTGGCATATCCCAGACCATTACCTACACCGTCGAGGAATGACTCCCACGGACCGTTTGCCATGGCAAACGCTTCGAGGCGTCCCATCAGGATACAGTTTGTAATGATCAGACCTACGTATACCGAAAGCTGTACGCTTACATCGTATGCAAACGCTTTCAGCACCTCACTTACTATAGTTACCAATGCGGCTACTACCACCAACTGTACGATGATACGGATACGGTTAGGAATCGTCTTACGCAGCAAAGAGATAACGACGTTTGAGAAAGCCGTAATCACAGTTACCGAAAGACCCATCACGATAGCCGGTTCCAGTTTGGCCGTTACAGCCAGTGCCGAACAGATACCGAGCACCTGCACGGTTACCGGGTTATTCAATCCCAGCGGAGTAGCGAATACTTCTTTATTCTTTTTAGAAAATAATTGGCTCATATTCTATCGTTCCTCCTTAATTATTAGTTAAAAATTTATCGTACTGGCTCAGACATGCTTTGATCATGGCGTCCACACCTTTCGAAGTGATTGTACCACCCGAAATACCGTCAACCTGATAAGCAGGGTCTGTCACCTTACCGTTTTTCTCTACAGCCAGTGCAACCTGTCCGTCTTTCAATACCTTCTTGCCAGAGAATTCATTCTGGAAAGCAGCACCCGCGATCTCGGCACCCAAGCCCGGAGTTTCGCTGGCATGCGAGAAGTAAACACCGTAAACAGTGTCTTTATCGGCATTCAAAGCCACATATCCCCAGATAGCGCCCCAAAGACCGGCACCGTAAACCGGTACCACGTATTTGGTTTCTCCGTCTACCTCACATACGAAAACGTGCAAACGATTGTTTTCCTTCGCTTCTTTTTCGTAGCTGATAGAGAAACCATCCGTATTTTCTGTCAGAGTGCCATCCACATTCATCAGCATGTCACCCTTTACATATTTATTATATTCAGCATCGGCATCTTTCACATCGCTGATGTTCAGTGCAGACAAAATTTGCTTCTTGGTGTCCAACTCCTGGTTTTTATTCTGAATGTCTTTCAGAGAAGAGCTGACAAATGCAAGCAGGAATGCCACGATAACAACCATTACCGAAGCATAAATGATAGTATAAGAGTTACTATTTGTATTCATCTTTCTTGTTCGGTTTAATTGTTAGACTTAATGGCGCGTTTTTCACGCAGTTTGATGTTGCTCTGAACCACACAATAGTCGATCAGCGGAGCGAAGATGTTCATCAGCAGGATAGCGAGCATCATACCTTCGGGATAACCCGGGTTCAACACGCGGATGATGATGGCCATCGCACCGATCAGGAATCCGAAGATGTACTTACCGGTTTCCGTACGTGCGGATGTCACAGGGTCGGTAGCCATAAACACAGCACCGAAGCAGAAACCACCCAGCACCAGGTGTTCGTACCAAGGCATGTGAGCCATGGCAGTGTCGGGACCTACAGTATTGAAGATCCATCCCATGAATGCACCGCCAACGAATACCGAAAGCATTGTTCTCCAGCTTGCGATACCTGTCCACAGCAGAATAACGGCACCAATCAGAATAGCAATCACACTGGTTTCACCGATAGAGCCCGGAATCAGACCGGTCACCATATCCCACGAGAAAGCCGGGAAGCCATTGGGATCGGTAGCAGTAGACGCCACACCCAGCGAAGTGGCCGCTGTCAGTCCGTCTACCGTGTTACCCAATCCGAAGATGCTGTCTTGTGCCACCCAAACGGCGTCACCCGACATCTTGGTAGGATAAGCGAAGAACAGGAATGCACGGGTCACAAGGGCAACGTTGAACACGTTCATACCTGTACCTCCGAACACTTCTTTCGCAAAAATAACAGCGAATGCAGTGGCTATGGCCAGAATCCACAACGGGCAGTCTACCGGTACAATCATCGGGATCAGGATACCCGAAACGAGGAATCCTTCCTGAATCTCTTCCTTCTTCCATTGTGCCACCACGAACTCAATGCCCAGACCCACTACATAAGATACGATAATCTTAGGCAGAATGGCCAGGAAACCGTAAATGAACATTTCGATGAAGCCACCCTGAGCTCCGGTGTGAGTGAAATGCTGGTAACCTACGTTGTACATACCGAACAGCAAAGCCGGTATCAACGAAATAACCACAATCGACATGATACGTTTGCTATCAATCGAGTCGTGGATGTGCGCTCCCGATTTCGAAGTGGTGTTGGGCACGAACAGGAAAGTTTCGAAGCCATCGAACACCGAACGAAATGCGTGGAGTTTGCCGCCCTCTTCAAAGTTCGGCTTTATCTTATCGAGATAATTTCTTAACGCTTTCATTAATTATGAATTATAAATTATGTGTTATGAATTACATCATTTCAGCACGAAGCATATCGAGTCCGGCACGAACGATGCGTTGCAATTCCAGTTTCGAAGAGTCGACAAATTCGCACAAAGCAAAGTCTTCGGGCGCCACTTCGTAGATACCCAGAGCTTCCATGCGGTCGATGTCCCCGGCAATGATTGCTTTGATCAGGAATTCAGGCAGAATGTCCATCGGGAATACTTTGTCGTATTCGCCGGACATAATCATGTGGCGTTCGCCTCCCTTGATACGGGCATCGAGCACATACTCCTTCTTATTCCCCATCAACCAGCTGAAATACGAGCGGTTGACGCTGAACTGATTGAAACGGGGCATGATCCATCCCAGCATTTCGTGGATGTCGTCACCTTCGGGAATCACTGTGAGCTGGCTGTCGAAAGCACCCAGGAATCCGTTCGGCTTCACTTGTTTGCCTGTCAGCACATTGCCGCTGATGTAACGCAACTCTTTGTCCTTCGTCACGTTTCCGGCAAACACATGGGTCAGCAGTGCGCCGACTTTCAGTTTGCAATAAGCTGGTTTCACCACTTCAGATCCTGTAACGGCTACGGTACGAGTCAGATCCACCCGTCCGGTATTGAACAGACGTCCGATGAAGATTACGGCTTCCGCGCCGATAGTCCACACCGTCTCACCTTTCACTACGGGAGCTACGTGATTGATTTGTACCCCTACATTTCCGGCAGGGTTCGGTCCGTCAAATACGGTTACTGTGACATTTTTAGCCTGTGTCAGGGCTGTCGATTTTTGTTTGATGCTGATACCCAGATACGTTTTGGCTATTTTAGCCAGGGCATCCAGTCCTGTCTGGAAATTAGCTTCTTCCCCTTTCAGAACGTATTCGAAATCGGGTGCCAGCGGATTGCTGTCGAAAGCAGAGATGAAGATAGCCCGCGGAGCGACTGTCGGATCGGCAATCACGTCATACGGACGCTGTTTCATAAATGCAAACATACCAGCTTCCAAGAGTGCAGCTTTCACAGCCTCGCCATCGAGTTTGGATACGTCCTTCTTGCCGAATTCTTCGTAATCCTGCTCTGCGGCAGCCTCCACCACGATGTTCAGCACCTTACGGCGTGCACCGCGCTCCACGCTTGTTACAACGCCGCTAACGGGCGAAACAAATTTCACTTCAGGATGATTCTTGTCGATAAACAAGGGTCCCCCGGCCATCACATATTCCTGCTCTTTCACCACCACCTTCGGAGTCACTCCTGGGAAATCATCGGGTACGAGTGCGTAGAATCCCGGTTCTTTCACCGTTGAGAGCTCTTCAGCAGCTTTTCCTTTCAGGTTGATGTCAAGGCCTTTACGTAACTTTATTACATTTGCCATGTGATTATATAAAATAATGGTTTCATAATTTGCCCGCAAAAGTAATAAATAATAATGTGAATAAAGAGGAAAAATGAAAGGAATTACGGAAATTTCTCCGTAATTCACCCTTTGAACAAACATCAATAGATAAAAAAGGCTAAAAAAACGAGGAAGGGTTTTGAACGATCGACGATGAACGGTTGTTGAACGATGGACCGTTAACGGTGATTAACTGTGAACTATTAACGGTGGTTAATTCTAAACGATCAGTGTTTGTGAACGAGGAACGGTTAACAATGGATAACGAAGGGATGCAGAGAGATGTAGCAGAAGAAGATGACGGAAGGAAGCAATCTCCGGCAGCACTGAGGGATAATTTTAAGAAAAAAGGGTGTAGCCATACGGGGCTGAAGGTGTAGCCTTAACACAAAAAGGGTGTAGCCCTCCTTCCCGTATGGCTACACCCTTTCATTTCTATGTTACCGATTACCGGCCCATCCATCGACGGTCAATCCGTATTTATTTCCGACCGTTGATCGTTCGCCGTTCAACAACCGTTCATCGCCGATCGTTCAAAAGCGTTCACTGTTCCGGTGCAAACATCGGGTCCCAAGCAGGCAAACGGATTGGTTTCTGCTTCAGGATTTCCAACACCTTAGGAGTTGCGAATTTCTTCTCCACTACCAGGCGGAACATGTATTCATCAAACCATTCATCCGTCATAATCAGATGTCCCTGATAGCCGTTGGTTGCTCCCCAACTGTTTTCTACCATCCATTTCACCGGTTTATTATCTTTGACATCCACCGCCATCAGAGTCATGGCATGGCTCGATCCACTGGCAAACGTCTGCACGCGTTGTTTTTTGTCCATCCCGAAGGTAGTTCCCATCAGCGATGCATAATCATAATTGTTCACGTCGAGCAATCCTCGCTCCGAGTTCAGGAATTTGCCCACATCGCACGAGAAATACATCATTGTGCTGTCCTTCAGTGATGCGATGGCCATCTCCTTGATTTCGTCAGCAGGCAGATTGACGTAGGTCCAGTTACGTCCGTCGTAGCGGTGACGGTCAAAATCAATTTCGTAACATTTATAATATTCGCGGCTCGGATCATTCATCAACATCACGTAGTTATCCAGCAGGTTCTTGTCACCATATTTTTCCAGGAAAGACATCGGCGTATATTGTGCAGTCTCCACCGGATTTCCCTTCTCGTCCTTGCGTGTCCAGGTAAACTCGGTGGGAGGAACGCCCAGGTTGAGCACCAGCATACGGTATACGGTACCCAGCATCTCCGTCTTGTCCTTCTCGAGCGCAGGCTGTTTGGCCCCCTTTGCGGCGCGGTCGCGCAGTTGCAGACCATACTCACGCAGTTTTTCGGCAATCAGCCCTGCCATGCGCGATGTATTCTCACTGCTGTTCGTCTCGGGCATCACCTCTTTGGGTACCAGGCCATATTTAGAGACAATGTCGGCCACCCCGGTAAACGTGCCGCCATCACTCAGCGGATTGCGGAAGAGCCATTCCACCATTTTGTCATCCATCGGCTTTTCGCGGGTATCGATAACGCCCTGCAGGAAAAGATTGGCCTTCTCCAGCTGATCCCAGAAGAAGTTGTAGTTCTGCGAAAATTCAAAAGACCCCAGTCCATACCGGGCTATTGCTTTGGCACGCATCACGTTCAGCCCGGTGAACAGCCAGCAACGGCCCGACGACTTCTGATCTGTAATTCCTTTTGAGTCAACTTTGATGGAAAAGTGAGTATCCATCCCCTTCAGGTTGTCCTGATTCAGCGCCAGCTTGCGGATGTCATTGTTACCGATTGCATTGCGGATGGCTTTGTCGGTTGTCGTGCCTTGGTAGCTTTGTTTGATTTGGTTCAGCATTTCCGGACTGATACCTCCCTTGTCTTGCTGCGCGCATACGGTTAGGAATGCGGCACTTAGAGCAAAAACAGATAATATTCGTTTATTCATGTGGTAAAGTAATTTGGTTAATAAAGGAGTCTTCTCCTTTTTCTTTTGCAAAAATAGTATCCTTTTCCGGAACTTTTGTCACAGTATTTAGATTTATTATCTATTTGGATGAAAACTTATCCAAATAAAATAGTTTCCTTTGCACCAATATTCATACAAAGCAATGAAAAGATATATAATAGGTATATTGATGGCGATCATGCCTGCCGCATTCGTTGCGGCCCAAGACAAAGGCATTTCAACAGTAAAAGACGGACAGACAGCCGTCGGAAACACATTCAACACGGACACAGCCAAGCAAGACAGCACCCCTGCCCTTTCGAAACGTGAACTGCGGCGTCAGCGGGTAGCCCGGCGCAACCTTCATTACAATATTCTCGGAGGGCCCAGCTACACCCCCGACTTCGGCCTGCTGATTGGCGGAAGTGCTTTGATGACTTTTCGTATGAACCCGAGCGACACCACCCAGCAACGCTCCGTGGTACCTGTAGCCATCGCACTAATGTTCAACGGCGGACTCAATTTGTTCTCCAAGCCGCAACTATTCTTTAAAGGCGACCGCTTCCGCATCTTCGGACAGTTCAGTTACAAAAATACACAAGAAAACTTTTACGGCATCGGTTACAGCACCAATAAAGATTATGTGCGCAGCGACACCACCAGTCAGTACCGATACAGTGGATTACAGATCAACCCCTGGTTCCTGTTCCGCCTGGGTGAAAGCAATTTCTTTGCCGGCCCGCAGGTCGACCTCAACTATGATCACATGTACGATCCGGCCAAATACCTTGTCGACCAGCCCTCTTACAAAGCTGCCGGCGGCACGGACAAAGGCTATAAGAACTTCAGTTCCGGTGTCGGTTTCCTGCTGACTTACGACACACGCGACGTGCCCGCCAACGCCTATCGGGGCATGTACCTCGACTTCCGCGGCATGATGTACCAGAAATTCCTGGGAAGCGACAATAATTTCTACCGCCTGGAGATAGACTACCGCCAATACAAGACTCTGCGCAAACGCGGCGTGCTTGCCTGGACGGCACAAACGAAAAACGTATTTGGCGACGTCCCTCTCAACAAATACGCTCTCAGCGGTACTCCGTTCGATCTCCGAGGTTACTACATGGGCCAATATCGTGATAAGTCGTCACATGTCGTCATGGCGGAATATCGTCAGATGATCAATACGGACAAAGGCAACTGGGTGAAGCGCATGCTCAACCATGTGGGCTATGTGGCTTGGGCGGGATGCGGATTCATGGGCCCTAACCCGGGAAAAATAGAAGGTGTCCTGCCTAACATGGGTGTGGGTCTCCGCATTGAAGTGCAGCCCCGCATGAACGTCCGCCTCGACCTGGGACGCAACATGGTGAACAAGCAAAATCTGTTCTACTTCAACATGACGGAAGCATTCTGAGAACCTGTTTTATATTCTTCCTGAATAAATTCTCAATATAGGTTCGACCTGTTTTTGAGTTTCTTTTCAGTCTGTTTCCCCGTTTTTATGCGTCACATAGCCTGCTATGTTCCCACAAAGACGGGGAAATATCCTTGAAAACAAATCTTCCCTCCCGACAGAACTTAAACAGGCACTAAATAAAATATTACTGCATTCGATGCTTTATTTCTAAAAAAAAGGGGTATATTTAGGGCATTAGTTGCAAATTTATCTTATATTTGCACAGATTTCACAAGCAAACAGGCAATATATACAAATAAGTACATCGATATGAAAAGAGTTTTATTCATACTATGTAGTATACCCCTACTTCTATTTTCACCGGTTTCTTTCGCAAATGCCCAGGAAACCAGTGATTTCTCAAAGCTAAACCCGGAAGATTACACCAACATTTCACTTCCTCCCCTCGATCTGTTATTCGAAAACGCCAAAGGAGGACCGATCTATGAACTTGCCAGTGTAAAAGAGCAGATCGAACGCAAACTGCTGGCAAAGGAAAGACGGGCGTTTCTACAGTTTTTCAGCGTACGGGGCAGCTACCAGTGGGGCCGTTTCGGAGTAGACAATACCTTTACGGACGTAGCGACTCCGATTATGTACAATTACAGCACTTCCAAACAGAAAATGTATACTGTAGGCGGGGCCATAAACATTCCGTTTAATGAATTATTTGATTTAGTCCCACGTGTAAGGCGCCAGAAATTAACTGTCAAAACAGCTGTTCTGGAACGGGAAGTTAAATTTGAAGAGATGAAGCGGGAAATCATAGAATTATATGCCACGGCAACCTCTCAGCTCAATGTACTAAAATTGCGTGCAGAAGCCTTGGAATTGGCTAATATGCAATACGATATTGCAGAGAAGAACTTTGTTAACAATACGATCAATACAGGAGACCTTTCTGTGGAGAAAGAAAGGCAGTCCACCGCATTAGAAGCATTTGAGAAAAGCCGATTTGAAGTAACCAAAAGCCTGATGATTCTCGAGGTAGTCACCCGTACCCCCATTTTAAAAAAATAAAAGCTTTGCCCTATGGATTATGTACTCTATTTACTTCGCGCTCTATATCGAGTTAAATGGTGGATTCTATTGGGAACCGCCCTAATTACCGCAATCGTTTATTTCCGTACAGGAAATCTCAGAGGTGGTTATAATGTGGAGGCAACCTTATACACCGGTGTAGTGTCCGGCTATGGAGTTGAAGAAAGTACCAAAGTAGATTGGGCGCTGGCTCAGAACTCAATGGATAACCTTATTAATATCATCCAGGCCGAAAGCACCTTGAAGCGGGTATCTCTGCGCCTCTTCTCACGGATACTGGTAAAAGGGAGTCCGGACAAAGACAATGAAGGCATCACTGCTGCCAGCTATAATTACACCTATAACCATATGAAAAACAGTCCGGACGGGAAAGCTCTCATAGCCTTAATAGATCGGAGCAGTGAAGACAAGACTATGGAGAACTTTCAAAAGTACGAACGTCAGGATAAGAACAACTATATATATGGGCTGTTTTACTTCCAGCATGTTTACTATAGCTATCAAGCCCTGAAGAACATCAAAGTAGAAAGGAAAGGAAGCAGTGACTTGCTGAAGGTAAGCTATCAATCAGGTGATCCGGGCATTGCTTATAACACAATTGAGATATTGATGAAAGAATTTGTCAACGAATACCAAGCTCTGCGATATGAGGGGACGGACAAGGTCATCGAATATTTCAAAGCTGAATTGAAGCGTATTGGAGGCGACCTGACCAAATATGAAGATGACTTGACACAGTATAATGTAGAGAATCGGATTATCAACTATTATGATGAAACCAAAGAAATAGCAGCTATCAATAAAGAGTTCGAACTACGCGAACAAAACGTGTTATTTGAATACAACAGCTCTAGGGCAATGCTCGAAGAATTGGAGAGGCAAATGGACGCTAATTCCAAACGGATAATCCACAATGTGGAACTGGTAGACAAGTTAAAGCAGGCCACCAACCTGACCGGTAAAATCATCGAAATGGAGACGATCTCAACAGCCGGAGACAGTACGGGAATGAAGCTCACAGAATACAAAAATCGCCTGATTCAGAGTCGGCGGGACCTCTCAACCATTGCCAATCAATACGTTGCCGGACAGCAGACCAAAGAAGGCGTTGCCAAAGCCACCATCGTGGAGCAATGGCTTGACCAACTATTGCTCTTTGAAAAAGCCAAAGCAGAACTCAAGATCGTGCAGAGAAGCCGCAGCGACCTGAACGCCAAATACACCCATTTCGCTCCGGTGGGGACTACTATCAAGCGAAAAGAGCGTACGATAAGCTTCACTGAACAAAATTACCTGACAAACCTTAAAAGTTACAACGACGCATTGCTCCGGAAAAAGAACCTGGAAATGACCGCAGCCATTCTGAAGGTGCTTAATCCGCCCGCATATCCCATCAATGAAGAGGTGGCCAGTCGCAAGAAGATCGTAATGATGGCAGCAGCCGGCAGTTTTATCTTTTTTGTAGCCCTCTTCCTGCTTATCGAAGCCATCGACCGCACCCTGCGCGACTCCACCCGTACGCGCAAACAGACTGGCAGCATCGTATTGGGAGCTTATCCCGCCCCATTGAAACTGAGCCCTATCAGCAAACAGTGTGAAGAGATTGCCACGCGTTATATGAGTAGCGCCATCCTCCGGTTCTTCACCGAGCGGAAGGAAGGCATGCCTTTCATCCTCAACCTTCTCAGTACGGAGCAAGGTAGCGGCAAGACCTATCTGGCGGAACAATTACAGGGATATTGGGAAAGTATCGGGCTGAAAGTGCGCCGTCTCACGGATGGAACGGATTTCAATTCCAACTCATCCGCCTTTACCCTGGCTAAAAATTTGACAGACCTTTATACTCCCGGAACCGAAGATATCTTAATTGTGGAATATCCGAGCTTGGAGAAAGCCAACATCCCCACTCCGCTGTTGCAAGATGCCCAGCTCAACTTGTTAGTAGCATCGGCTGTCCATGGCTGGAAAGCGACAGACAAGGTATTGTTACAGAAACTCAAGTCCCAGTTGGGCACATCTCCGTACCTATACCTGAACCGGGCACCCAAATACGAAGTGGAGACCTATACCGGCATGCTTCCCCCATATACATTTGTACATAAACAGATGTATCGTTTATCTCAACTTGCTTTGACGGAAAGCCTGTTTAACTGGAAAAAGAACAGTAGAAAGAAGCCGCAAGATATTGACGATGACGATGATGAATGATGAACTACAAAAGAAACGAGATCCGGATCAATCTGAGATAGCATTTTATCTCTTGTTTTCAGTCCAGTTGGTACTTATTGCCATCGGTATATTCGTTCCCATCCGAATGGGGGTAACTACATTGCCATTAGTTATAGCACTGAGTATGATCACGCTAATGCGATGTACCGGACAAGAAACCGATTGGAAACGGGGACAGAATGTCATGTTCGGACTATTCATGGTATGGGGTGCATATTGCCTTTTCGAGATAGGCAACCCCAACCATGTTCAGGCAGCTTGGAACATCGCTATTACACACTATTGGGTTTATCCGTTGGTCTTTGCCTTCGTCGTCCCTTTGGCCATCCGCAATTATAAAGGGATAGAATGGCTACTGCTTATCTGGTCTGTCTTCGTACTTATTGCCGCCTTCAAGGGATATTGGCAAAAAAGTCATGGTTTCAATGCCAAAGAGCTATATTTTCTATACACATTAGGAGGCTACCGTACACATCTTATCTGGTCGGGAATCAGATATTTCTCCTGTTTCCCCGATGCTGCAAACTTCGGGGTTCACTCTGCAATGGCTGTCACCACTTTCGGCATAGCCACGTTCTACGTACGAAAGAGATGGATGAAAGTTTATTTCGCCATCATTACCATTTGTGCCATCTACGGCATGGGTATCTCCGGCACCCGGGCAGCAATGGCTGTACCATTTGGCGGAATCGCACTCTTCATCCTTGTGTCCAAAAGCTGGAAAAGCTTTGCTCTTAGTACCCTGGCATTTATTGCAGTGTTTTCTTTCTTCAACTTCACTACTATCGGAGATGGCAACCAATACATTCGTAAAATGCGTTCGGCCTTCCGGCCTTCCGAAGATGCCTCTTATCAGGTGCGGGTGGAAAACCGTAAAAAGATGAAGGGTCTTATGGACGAGAAGCCTATCGGATATGGTATCGGACTCTCCAAGGGAGCACAATACGGTCCTAAAGAGGTAATGCCCTATCCACCGGACTCGTGGCTGGTGGCCGTATGGGTGGAAACGGGCATCGTGGGATTAGTGCTTTATTTACTTATCCACGGAGTGCTTTTCGCCTGGTGCTCGTGGTTGCTGATGTTCAGGATCATGAACCAACGTTTGAGAGGATTGCTGGCCGCATGGCTTTGCATGAATGCCGGGTTCTTTGTCGCGGCTTATGCCAACGACGTCATGCAATACCCCAACTCCATCATTGTCTATACGGGCTTTGCTCTCTGCATAGCGGGACCTTACATCGATCCGGTGATGCAGAAAGAAGACGAAGAGCTGGAAAGGGAGAGAAAAGAGAAGAAAAAAAGAGATTGATTATTAACGAAATAAAAAAGAATAAAGGGTTCATCACAGACATCCATGAAACAAATACCTCCTTTAATATCTTTTATCACCATCTGTTACAATGGGCTGGACGACACTTGCGTGTTGATAGAATCGCTACGCGACACAATCAGTTCCGTCAGTTATGAAATCATTGTGGTGGACAACGCGTCCCGCCAGGATGAAGCCTCCCTGATACAGGAACGGTATCCCTTTGTACGGACTCTCCGCAGCGAGAAAAATCTCGGATTCTCGGGAGGAAACAATCTCGGAATACAGATAGCACAAGGAAAATACCTGTTCCTGATCAATAACGACACCTACCTGACCGAAGACGGACTGCCCGCCCTGATAGAACGGTTGGAGAGCGATCCCCGCATCGGAGCTGTATCACCTAAAATCCGTTTTGCCTTTCCGCCGCAAAACATTCAATTTGCCGGATATACCAAGCTCAGCCGGTATACGATGCGCAATAAAGCATTGGGCATGGGATGTCCGGACGACGGGACTTTCGACACTCCACGCCCCAGTGCCTACCTTCATGGAGCTGCGCTGATGCTGAAACGGGAGGTCATCTGGAAAGCCGGACTGATGCCGGAGATCTATTTTCTCTATTACGAGGAGCTGGACTGGTGTACCAGCATGACGCGTGCCGGCTATCAGCTGTGGTACGAGCCGCGCTGCACCATCTTCCACAAAGAGAGCCAAAGTACCGGGCGGCAAAGCCCTCTCCGCACCTTTTATATGATGCGAAACCGAATGCTTTACGCCTGGCGCAACCTCCCGGGAATGGAACGTTGCTTGGCTATCGCTTACCAAATGCTGATCGTAGCTCCCAAAGACAGCCTGTGCTTCGTCCTGAAAGGAGAGCCCAAGCTGGCAAAAGCCGTCTGGCACGGAGTGAAGGGTTTCTGGAAGCTGTGTTGAGTGACAGTCCATCACAGATTACACAAATTAACACAGAGAGGAATCATTTTCTTGGGGGATATCCATAAACGAGAAAGTGAAATCCTGTGGAATTCTCTGAGATTCTATAGGATTCTGTAAGACTCTGCCGAAATGATCCCCTGTGTAATCTGTGGTGAACCACAGTTGAACCGATTTACACAAATATATCGACCCATAACCTACATTAAGACTTATGATACTCATACTAACCTTGATCGACTGGATCCTGTTCGTTCCGCTGGCACTTTGCGTAGCCTATCTGTTGGTGTACGCTATTGCGTCCAAATTCTATCGTGCGCCCCACTATCCGGAAGCGGACAAATTACACCGCATCGCCGTCTTCTTCCCGGCCTACCGGGAAGACAAAGTCATCATTGACTCCGTACGCTCTTTCCTCGAGCAGGACTACCCCAAAGAAATGTACGATGTATACGTCATCTCCGACCACATGCAGGACTCCACCAACAAAGCCCTAAGCCGACTCCCTATCCGCCTGCTGGTGGCTACCTACGAAGACAGTTCCAAGGCCAAAGCCCTCCTACTGGCCATCAGCACCATCGAGGAAGACGGAAAGGCGAAAGGACTGGGCAACCGCCAATTAGCCTTTATGTATGACATTGCCGTGGTGATGGATGCCGACAACGTGACCGTACCCGGATTCCTTTCCGAGGTGAACCGTGCCTACTCCGCCGGAGTACAGGCGATGCAGGCTCACCGCACAGGCAAAAACCTGAATACGGACATTGCCTTGCTCGACGGAGTGAGCGAGGAGATCAACAATGGATTTTTCAGGAGCGGACACAACGCCCTCGGATTGTCTGCCGGACTGGCAGGCTCGGGCATGGCTTTTGATTACTTCTGGTATTACGATGCCGTGCAAAGCCTGGAAACCGCAGGAGAGGACAAAGAGCTGGAACTTACGCTGCTTGAGTGCGGAATGCACACCGTCTATCTGGAACACCTACCTGTCTACGACGAGAAAACGCAAAAAAAAGAGAACATCAAGAATCAGCGCCGGCGCTGGATGGCGGCGCAATTCGGCATCTTGTGTGAGGGACTGTCTTTCATAAAAAGCGTCAAGCAGATGGAAGGATGGTGGCGGTGGTGGCCCTCTTTCGATCTGGTCGATAAAATCATCCAATGGATGCTCCCTCCGCGCCTGGTGCAACTGGTAGCCGTTTTCGGATTCACTCTGCTTGCCACACTGGTCTACCGTCCGGCAGCGTCTAAATGGTGGATATTGTCGGCAGTACAGGTTGCCGCCATGTTTATCCCTGTTCCAGCCCGCCTGCTCAACGGTAGGCTACTAAAAGCACTAATGCAGGTGCCTTCGCTGGCATTGGGGACCATAGCCAGCCTGTTCCACCTCAAAGGGGCCAACAAGAAATTTATACATACCGAACACGGTGAGTGATACGGTTTCACCACTGATTACAGAGATTTTCACAAATCAATAATTTCATTCATCGGGAATCAGATCAAAACATCTGTGACAATCCGTGATCGAATCTCACTGGACCTGTGGCTTCCTCTGTTCATCGTTGACTGTTCACCATTTAAGAAACATTCTTTTCCGAAGCACCGGACTCTTCCCTCCAAAGTACTGGGTTCCACCATTCGGGCAGCAGCACTTACAGCCTCTATCTCCCCGTGCATTCATTACATACCCCCGTGGCACTAGGACGCGACGATGTCTCAGGTAGTCTGTTTTATCTTAATTATTTTTCGTCAACTATCAGTTTGTGCCACAAAGGTGAAGTTTTATTTCTTCACAACTGTGTCCCGTCAGGACACAATTATTCAAAACATATACATAACTATGTAATAGGAAGCATAACAGTAACGCCCAAACAATCATAACACAGATGAAAAAGAAAATTACAAAAACACTTTTGATAGAACCCGAAGATGAAAAAATCGAAATGGTCAATAATGTGATACACCAATCCATTGAGGAGCTATTGGTACCCTACGAAAAAAGGCGAACTTATCTACCACGGAAGCCTCCGAAATGATGGAAATAGACCGCAACCTGCTGAGTAAGCCGGAACACGGCAAATACGTGTCAATCGACAAACTAGCGGAAATCATAACCTATAACATCTCCTTTATAAGGGGCAACTCGAAAGGGAGAATCAGTCAGCAAGAAATACTCAATGAAATCACCACGTAAACTTCATCTTTTTTCTAAGAGCGAGAACCGCTTCCTTCCATTTTTTTGTGTACCTTTGCTAACCAGAACTGACCCCTACAAACAAACGCCATGGAACAACCCAACAAACACCCCAAAGTGAGTGTCATCATCCCCATATACAACACTTGCCATTACGTGCAGGAAGCCCTCGAAAGTATTTGCCGGCAAACATTGACCGAACTAGAGATAATCGCCATAGACGACGGTTCGACCGACAGCAGCCGGAAAGTGGTGGAACAGGTGGCAGCAACAGATATGCGAATCAGGGTATACAGTCAGGCCAACCAGGGGCAAAGCATCACCCGGAACAACGGGATGCAATATGTCCAGGGGAAGTACGTCTACTTTATGGACAGTGACGATCGGCTGGAAGCCGATACACTGGAGACCTGCTACTCCGCATGCGAAGCCGGACAGCTGGACTTTGTATGTTTCGATGCAGATATCTTAAACAAAGACCACCCCTGTGCCCGGCATTTCAATTACGACCGGAGCGCCTGTGCCCGACCGAAGCAAGTATACAAAGGAGTGGAACTACTGCAACGACAACTTTCCGCCCGTGTATTCAGCCCCTCGCCGTGCCTGAACCTGATCAGCACGAGCTATCTGAAAACCTCCGGACTGAACTTTTATCCCCGGATCATCCACGAAGACCAACTCTTCACGTCGCAACTGTATTTAAAGGCGGAAAAGGTAGGATACATTCCCCGGAAATTCTTTTTGCGACGCTTCAGAACCGACTCCACCATGACCCGGCAGTTCACCTGGAGAAACATGGAGGGCTATCTCACCGTGACCGACGAGCTGCTGAAAGCGGCTCCCTCTTATCCGGAAAACGTCCGCAGGCTGATACGTCAGTTCTTATGTCAGATGCTCGACGCAGCCGTATGGCAAGCCCACACACTGCCCCTACGCCAACGCATCGGGCTTTTCCTACTCTGCCTGAGATACTACAGGCCCTACGTCAGGATGCGTACCCTGATGGTACTGATGCTGAAAAAAAAGGAGGAGGGGAGATGAAAAGTGGCAAAGTTCGCTACGGACTTATACAGATCAATGTGGGGTTCACCACGGATCACGCGGATTTATAGCAACAAACACAGAACCTGCTAATATATAAGGATCGTGAGAGAAACGGCTTGCCTATGTGAATCCGTATAACCTGTGGTATCCCCCAGGTCCGCCCGGTCAAGGAAAAAAATAAAAAAATCAAGTTCAAAACCCGAAAGTAATGACTTCACTCAAACATCAACTCTTTTCCGGAGTATTCTATACCGCCCTTGCCAAGTATAGCGGCATAGGGGTATCACTCGTCGTAGCGGGTGTGCTGGCACGTCTGATTTCACCGGACGACTTCGGCGTGATGGCCGTAGCCACGGTAATCATCGCCTTTTTCAACTTGTTTACTGACGTGGGACTGTCTCCCGCCATCATCCAGCACAAGACACTGACCGGAGAAAATCTGTCTGACCTCTTCTCCTTCACCGTCTGGACAGGCATTGGGCTGGCGCTGCTCTTTGCCGCTGCCTCGTGGCCCATAGCCGCCTATTACGACCGGGAGATTCTGCGCCCTCTGTGCCAACTGCTGGCTGTCAACCTATTTTTTGCTTCCGCCACCATCGTTCCCAATGCGCTGTTCTACCGCAATAAAGAGTTTAAGTTCATCGCCCTGCGGAGTTTCGTCATACAGATAGCCACCGGAACGGCTGCCGTCGTGGCAGCCCTGTGCGGAGCCGGACTCTATGCGCTGATCATCGGACCCATCCTGTCGGGCATCCTGATCTTCGCGGTCTCCATACGCCGCTATCCGCAACGCCTGAAGTTTACACTAGGACTGGACGTGCTTCGCCGTATCTTTTCCTACTCCGCCTACCAGTTCCTGTTCAACATCATCAACTACTTCAGCCGGAATCTGGACAAACTGCTAATAGGCAAATACATGGGCATGTCTCCCTTGGGCTACTACGAAAAGTCGTACCGCCTGATGATGCTGCCGTTGCAGAACATTACGCAGGTGATCACCCCGGTGATGCACCCCATCTTCAGTGACTATCAGGACGACCTCGAGCGACTGGCTTCCGGCTACGAACGCATCGTCCGCTTCCTCGCCTTCATCGGGCTACCGCTGAGCGTGCTGCTCTACTTCACGGCTGGCGAAGTGACACTGATCATCTTCGGCGACCAATGGACGCCCTCCATCCCGGTATTCCGAATACTCACCCTGTCGGTAGGCGTGCAGATTATCCTCTCCTCTTCCGGCTCCATCTTTCAGGCGGCGGGCGACACGAAGAACTTATTTATGTGCGGACTGTTCTCGTCCATACTCAACGTCACTGGCATCCTACTGGGCATTTTTTGGTTCGGCACGCTCGAAGCTGTAGCCACATGCATCACGCTCACGTTTACCGTCAACTTCGCTCAGTGCTACTGGATGATGTACCGGATGACGCTGCACCGCAGCTTGCGCCATTTCGCCATCCAACTGATCTCGCCCCTGATGGTCAGCATCCTGTTGATAGCCGTACTCTATCCGCTCAGCCTAATGACAGAAGGAGGCAACATTTTTCTGACCCTGATTGTAAAAAGCATTATATTTTTCTGTATATTTGGGTGCTATATACAGTTGACCGGTGAATACGACATCACTGGCAAGGCAAAAAGCATCATAAACAAAAACAAACGATGAAAGCACTGTTTCTTATATTCCACGGATTTGAAGAAGCGAACGGCATCAGCAAGAAAATCCGCTATCAGGTAAAAGCGCTGAAAGAGTGCGGAATGGACGTGCACACATGCTATCTGAACGAGGAAAATGGACACAAATGCCGGATGATAGACAATCATACGCTGCGGGACTACGGCAGCGGAATAAAAGGAAAACTCCGGAAAAGATTTGAGTTACAAAGCATCGTAAAATACATTCTGCAGGAAAATATCCGGTTGGTCTACATGCGTTCGTACCACAACGCCAACCCGTTCACCATCAGCATGGTGAAGCAGCTGAAGCGACAGGGAGTGAAGGTGGTCATGGAAATTCCCACCTATCCGTACGACCAGGAATACATCACCCGCAGAATGAAACTGGATCTGCTTGTCGACCGATGCTTCCGCAGAAAACTGGCGGCACAGCTTGACGGTATCGTCACCTTCTCTGATGCGGAAACAATATTCGGAGGACATACGATACGCATCTCAAACGGAATAGACTTCGATGCCATACCGCAAAAGATAACCCGGAACGACACTTCCCGAGAACTGCACCTGATAGGTGTGGCAGAGGTACACTACTGGCACGGCTTCGACCGGATTATAAAAGGAATGGCAGACTACTACGCCACCCACCCCTCCTATAAGGTCTACTTCCACATCGTGGGTGCACTAACCGGCGAACGCGAGCGCAGAGAGATACTGCCTGTCATTGCACAGTATAAACTGGAACCTTTCGTCATACTACACGGACAGCAGCACGGAGAGCAACTTGACAAGATATTCGAACAGTCCGATTTCGGCATCGGAAGCCTGGCAAGGCACCGGAGCGGAATCACAACCATCAAGACACTCAAGAACCGGGAATATGCGGCCCGGGGACTACCTTTCATCTACTCCGAAACGGATACCGACTTTGACGACAAACCCTACGTACTGAAAGCACCGGCAAACGAAACTCCAGTGCGGATACAGGCGATAGTAGACTTCTACCAAACACAAACATGGGATCCTGCCGGAATCAGACAGTCTATCAGCCACCTGTCATGGCATGCACAGATGCAGAAAGTGATCGGAAAGTATCAAGTAACCTCTGAAAAAAAGCTGAAAATAGCCTATTGCATTCCGTCAATCCACTGTCCGGGAGGTATGGAAAGAGTGATTAGCCTAAAGGTAAATTATTTCACCAAGAAATTCGGATACGACATACACCTTATCCTGACCGATGGCAAGGACAAGGCCCCCTACTATCCGCTGCATCCCAGCATCACGCTACATCAGTTGGACATCAATTACGATGAAATGGACGGTATGCCCGTTTTAAGGCACATCACGGGATACGTAAAGAAACAAAAACTATTCAAGAAAAGACTGGACGCATGCCTTAACGAGCTTAAACCCGACATTACCATCTCCACTCTACGAAGAGATATCAATATCATCAACAACATGACGGACGGCAGCATCAAACTCGGAGAGATCCATTTCAATAAGTCTAACTACAGAGAACTCAGTGACAAGCCCTTACCCGCATTTTTGAAAAAGTGGATACGAAGCTACTGGATGAAGCAATTGATAAGAAAACTGAGAAAGCTCAAAAGATTCATTGTATTAAGTTACGAAGACGCTGCCGAATGGACGGAACTGAATAATGTGACGGTAATCCACAATCCGCTTCCCTTCTTCCCGGACCGACAATCAGACGGAAGTCGGAAACAAGTGATCGCCGCCGGACGGTATGTACCCCAAAAGGGATTCGACATGCTGATAAAAGCTTGGAAAATAGTTTCGGAACAACACCCGGACTGGACACTGCGCATTTACGGTGACGGATTCAGAGAAGAACTTCAAAAGCTGATAGATGGCTTGGGCATATCCCGGTCGTGCATCCTGGAGCACACCGTCAGTAATATAGTAGATAAATATTGTGAAAGCTCGATCTTCGCCCTCTCGTCCAGATATGAAGGTTTCGGCATGGTGCTCGTCGAAGCAATGGTATGCGGAGTTCCGCCGGTATCATTCGCATGCCCCTGTGGCCCGCGCGACATCATTGATGACGGCAACGACGGGCTGCTGGTACCCAAAGAAAACATCAACAAGCTAGCCGAGAAAATAGGATACCTGATCAGCCATGAGAATATCCGCAAAGAGATGGGACAACGGGCCCGCATCCATGTGGAACGGTTTAAAATAGACCATATCGCCTCACAATGGAAAGAACTTTTTAACAGCTTGATATCATGAACGGACTACAGATCATAAAAACACTTGCACTCAAAATACGCTATGCATCTATTGTAGAGTGGTACAACTTCTGGTCAATAGTATTGCAACACCATCAAAACATCGTTCCCACCGTAGCCTCCATTGACGAGACCATCCGACATATCACGGAGGGAAACCGTTCCATCAGCAGATTCGGAGACGGAGAGATGCTACTGACAAGCCCCTCCAAATCCATCGGCTTCCAGGAAGGCTCTCCGCTGCTTGCAAAGCGCCTGCGAGAAGTGCTGGTCAGCCACGAAGAAGGACATCTGGTGGCTATCCCCGATGTATTCAGCGGACTGAACCGTTACAGGCGCAAATGCCGTCGGTTTCAGCGAACTCACTTCTTCATTTACGGCAAATGGTGGGACCAGCTACTGATCCCCGGACGAAAATACGAAAACGCATTTCTCTCACGCCCTTATATGGACTATACATCCAAGGAACATTGCGCACGTTGGTTTCGGGAACTCAAGACCATTTGGGAAGGACGCGACATCGTGTTCATCGAAGGCGCAATGAGCCGACTTGGAGTAGGAAACGACCTTTTTGATAATGCCGGAAGTATCCGACGCATCCTCTGCCCGCCCCGGAACGCTTTCGAACGCTATGACCGCATCCTGAACGAGGCACTGAAAGTAGAAAAGGAAGTACTATTCCTGATAGCATTGGGGCCTACGGCCACGGTATTGGCATACGACCTCCACAAGGCTGGATACCAAGCGGTAGATATCGGACACATAGATGTGGAGTACGAATGGTGGCGGATGAAAGCACGAAGAAAGGTGAAACTGGAAAAGAAATACGTGAACGAAGCATTCGGAAACAAGCGGGTAACCGACGCAGGTGAAGGGTATCGGAAAGAGATTATCGCCCAAATAAATTAATACAACAAAACAAACAACAAGCATGGAATGGTATACCAAATATTTATCAATTTTCGGACTGACCTTGTCCGAAATCCCCGGAGACACTCTGTCCGAAATCGGCACATTGCTACATGAAAAGCAGTCGGACACCCCTTTGGTATCCGTAGTAGTGATTGCGCACAACGAAGAGCCCCACATATTAAGCTGCCTCTGGTCTCTTGGCAACAACGAATACAGTTACCCCATCGAGATTTTAGTGGTCAACAATCATTCCACCGACCGGACGGAGCAGGCATTGCAAGCGGTAGGAGCCACCTACTTCAACGAACTTAAAAAGGGACCCGGATATGCCCGACAGTGTGGTCTGGACCATGCAAAAGGGAGATATCATATTTGCATTGACGCCGATACCATGTATCCGCCACACTATATCGACACCCATGTGCGGAACTTAATGAAACCTGGCGTCGCTTGTACATTCAGCCTGTGGAGCTTCATTCCGGACAAGAGACATTCCCGTTTGGGGCTGTGGCTCTACGAGTGCTTGCGTGACTTACACCTGAGCATACAGGCCATCAAACGGCCGGAACTCTGCGTACGGGGAATGACATTCGGATTCAACACAGAACTCGGACGCCTTTTCGGATTCCGCACAGACATCCGGAGAGGAGAAGACGGTTCACTGGCACTTGCCATGAAGCCCTACGGAAGACTGATATTCATTACAAGTCGTAAAGCCCGGGCACTGACCAGCAATAGTACCATTGATGCCGACGGTTCATTGGCCAGGAGTTTCGGGGTCCGTCTGCTCAAGGCCTTAAAAGGCGCCACGGGGCTGCTTTACAAAAAAACAACCTATAAAGATAAAGACTCTAACCTATTATGAACAACACAATTACCACCTGGCTCGAAATCCTTTTCTGGCTCTCCCTCTTCCTCGTATTCTATACCCACCTGGGATACGGAATACTGCTTTACATGCTGGTCAAACTGAAGGAACTCTTTGTGAAACCTGTCCGGCGACAGCTCCCCCCGGACAAGAGACTGCCGGACGTGACACTCTTCATCACAGCCTTTAACGAAGAAGAGGTGGTGGACGAGAAGATGCGCAACTGTCTCGGGCTGGACTACCCGGCGGACAAGCTGCACATCGTGTGGACCACCGATGGAAGCAACGACTCTACCAACCAGCGACTGGAAGACTGGCCGCAGGCCACCGTCCACTTCCAACCCCTGCGGCAAGGAAAAACGGCCGCCATGACACGGGGCATGATGCTGGTGGACACGCCGCTCGTAGTGTTTACCGATGCCAATACGATGCTCAACCGAGAAGCGATACGCGAAATAGTCCGGGCTTTTGAAGACCCGAAGGTGGGATGCGTTGCCGGTGAGAAAAGGATAGCCGTGCAAGAAAAAGACGGTGCGGCGGCCGGAGGAGAAGGCATATACTGGAAATATGAATCGACACTGAAAGCACTGGATGCACGCCTCTACTCCGCCGTGGGAGCCGCAGGCGAACTATTTGCCGTACGCCGGGAGCTCTTCACGGTGATGGAACCGGACACGCTGCTGGACGACTTCATCCTGTCGTTGCGCATCGCCATGCAAGGATACAAGATAGCATATTGCACGCAGGCGTATGCCATCGAAAGCGGATCGGCCGACATGCGCGAGGAGCAGAAGCGGAAAGTGCGTATCGCAGCCGGCGGACTGCAATCTATCTGGCGGCTGAGAGAACTGCTCAATCCGTTCCGTTACGGAATGCTGACGTTCCAATACGTATCGCATAGAGTGCTGAGGTGGTCTCTGGCACCGGTGCTGCTGTTCGCGCTGCTTCCACTCAACATCGCCATTCTACTGGCGGGGGGCTCCCCTGTCTGTTACGGCACCATCCTGGCACTCCAGCTCCTATTCTACATCATGGGAGGATGGGGCTACTACCTTTCTACCCGGCAAGTGAAAAACAAGCTGCTCTTCATCCCGTATTATTTCCTGTTTATGAACATTAACGTAATGAAAGGTGTTAACTACCTTCGTAAAAAGAAAGGAACAGGAGCATGGGAAAAAGCCAAAAGAACAAAAACGGAATCCTTAAACCAATAAATCGGACAAAGCATGGATAGAATATTGCATGACGTAGACAATGCCCACAAGATACTTCAACTGACATCCGACACACTGATCTTGGTGGACAAAAACGGCACGTGTCTGGACATCGACCCACACAGCGATTTGTGGTTCCTGCAAGAAGACAGACTCTTGGGGAAAAATCTGTTCAACCTGCTTCCCGACCATACCTTCCAGAAACTGCTACCGGACTTCAGGCGGGTGACCCAACAGGGGATAACGGTGAACCGCAACTACCGGCTGCCACTGGAAGGGGGCGAAACGTATTACTTCAAATGTATCATGCAGCCGTACGACGGTGACAAGGTGCTGTGCCAATATCGCGACATCACGGCGCGCAGCAACGTGAAACTGCAACTGGAACGCACCAACTACGAGTTGAAGGAGATACAAAAAGCGGCACAAATAGGGCAATGGAAATATTCATCGCGAGAGAAGACATTTTATTACCGGGGATACAACGGAATCGTATGCACGGAAGAAGAGCGGAGCATCAACTTTCAGGATTACTACGAAACCATCCTGAGCGAAGACTTGCCCGCCGTGAACACGTGGATGGAAGCCAACCGCCGCGAACTCTTAAAGGAATACATCGAATACCGCATCCTGCTGGAAGGACAGGTATATTATATGCGCCAGCAATGCTACCTGCGGAATGAAGAAGAAGATGGCAACATCGTCCTGGAAGGGTATATACAGAACATCACCGACATACAGCGGAAACGAAACGACATCAACACGCTGACGCATGCCATCAACAATGCCAAAGAAAGTGTGTACGCGGCACGCAGAGACGGCACGCTGATATTTGCCAACAGGCAGTTCAGGCTGAACCACCGGATCGCGGAACAGGCGGACTTGTCACTGATACGGGTGTTCGATGTCGTGGGCGATATGACCTGCATAGAGGACTGGGAAGAACGTTACCGCAGTATACGGGAAGGCCAAACCCTCAACTTCCTGGCCTACCACCCCCTGAAGCACGATAAAAACACACTGGCCTTTGAAGGCACCATGTACAGTGTGACAACGGACGACGGAGAAGAAACCTTCTGGTCGTTCACCCATGACATATCGGAACGTATCCGGTACGAATCGCAGATCAAACGCTTCAATCGTATCATGGATACCACGATGGAGAACATCCCGGCAGGCATCGTGGTAAAAGATATCGAGAACGATTTCAGGTACATCTACCGTAACCGGGAGTCGTACAACCGGGACATCAGCTCAGAAAACGCCATCGGAATGAACGACTTCGACTACTACCCGCCGGAAATGGCACAACAGAAGCGAAAAGAGGATATGGAAATTGCCGCTACCGGAAAAGGGATGCACTGGATTATGGAGGGCAAGGACAAAAACGGAAATTTGCTGATTCTCGACAAGCAAAAAATCATGGTGGAAAGCGAGGACTTCTCTCCCATCATTGTCAGCATCGAATGGGACATCACCCAGCTGGAACTGATGCGCCGTGAACTGATAGAATCAAAAGAGAAAGCGGAAACATCGGACAAACTGAAGTCGGCTTTCCTTGCCAACATGAGCCACGAGATACGCACGCCCCTCAATGCCATCGTAGGATTCTCGCGCATCATCTCGGAGAGTGACAATGCGGAGGAAAGGAGGGAGTATTACGAGATTGTAGACGCCAACAACGAACGGCTGTTGCAACTGATCAACGAAATATTGGATCTTTCCAAAATAGAGTCGGGCATCGTAGAGTTCACTTACGGGCCGGTGAGGCTGCACACACTTTGCAAAGAGATTCATGATGCACACGTATTCCGCTGTCCGCAGGGAGTGGAACTGAGGTTCGACTCGCCGGACGAAGCGCTAAGCATCCACTCGGACAAGAACCGGATCTTCCAGGTATTCTCTAACCTGATAGGCAACGCGTTCAAATTTACCACAGAAGGCAGCGTAAGCTATGGTTACAAACAGGAAGGCGAGCGAGTTGTATTCTACGTCAAAGATACCGGACTGGGTATCGAGCCCGAAAAGTTGGGAAGGGTATTTCAACGGTTTGCCAAACTGAACAATTTTGCCCAGGGTACGGGTCTGGGATTATCAATCTGTAAAACGATCATCGAACGGCTGGGCGGAGAGATTGCGGTCTCCTCGGAAGTGGGCACAGGAACCACATTCACCTTCTGGCTGCCTCTTGAGAATGTCATACAAGATACGGAAACGGGAACGAACAGCCACTTGCCCGGCGAAGCCGTCGGAACACAGCCGTCGGAAGTGCTCCCGGCCAAAGAGGATACGACCCGCCCAAAAGAGGAAACGACGGAAAAGGAAGAGGACCTTCGGACAACCGCAGCCGGAACGGAGAAAGCCACCATACTGATAGCCGAAGACACAGACAGCAACTTCGACCTGCTGAACGCTATTCTGGGTAGAAAATACCGCTTAGTACGCGCCAGAGACGGCATGGAGGCCGTGACCATGTATGACGAGGTAAATCCGGATCTGATATTGATGGACATCAAGATGCCTAACTTAGACGGACTGGAAGCTACCAGAATTATCAGGCAACTGTCCGCGGAAGTACCCATCATTGCACAAAGCGCATACGCTTACGAACACGACCGGAATGCAGCCGAAGAAGCCGGATGCAATGACTTTATCTCAAAACCGATCGCTCAGGAAAAGCTAAAGGAAAAGATAAAGAAATGGCTGAAATAAACCAATTCACCACGGATTACACCGATTGACACGGATCTCCTCGGAGTCTGTCTGAATTCCGCTTGAGATCAACCGGATAAATAATCAATCTGTGTTAATCCGTGTAATCTGTGGTGAACTAAAATGCGAAATTCAAAACAATGGGAAAGAAAGCTGTATCCAAACTATTTTATTGTACGTCTATTGCACTGACTTTTGTCCTGGCCGGCATCACCATTGCCGGAGCATTCGCCGGACACATACCTCCCGAACACTCCACTCTGATGCCTTTCATCGGGCTGGCGCTGTCAGGACTGTTATTGATCAATCTTGCCGCCGCCATTTACTGGGGAATTCGCCGGAGGTTCTGGATCATCATTCCGTTGATAGCCATAGCTGCCAACTGGCAATATCTGAGTCGGATCTTCCAACCTCCTTTCACGGCCGGAGAAAAAGAGGCAAATACACTGAAAATAGCGACATACAACGTTGACAGTTTCGGTAACGAGCAGTCTGGATATTCGTGCAAGGAGCTTGCGGCTTATATGAAAGAGCACCGGGTGGACATTATCTGCTTTCAGGAGTTTGCCGGCAATCGGTACTTTACTCCAGACAGTATACGGAACGCATTTGCAGACTGGCAGTATGCCGTCATTCCGCAAGCTCCGGACAGTACACCTATCTTGCAGGTAGCTCTGTTCAGCAAATATCCGGTGAAGGACAGCAGACTGATCACTTACCCCGATTCAAGGAATTGCAGTATGTGGTGCGATCTGGACGTAAACGGACAAACGGTTCGTGTTTTCAATAGCCACCTGCAAACAACGGAGGTCAGCCAAAATAAGCGCAGACTGGAAAGGGAACTGGCTAAAAACGAACTGACAGGCAGAGAGGAAGCAGTGGCCAAGCAATTGTTGGAGGGACTCAACGAGAACTTCAGGAAACGTGCGGCACAGGCAAAGACTTTGGAACAATTAATCCGCACCACCCCCTACCCTATACTGGTTTGCGGTGACTTTAACTCTCTCCCATCGTCCTACACATACAGTACCGTGAAAGGTGACAATCTTCAAGATGGATTCCAGACTTGCGGACATGGGTACATGTATACGTTCCGGTACTTTAAACGCCTGCTGAGAATCGACTATATTTTCCATTCCAAAGAATTTAAAGGGGTAGATTACTATTCGCCTGACCTCGATTTGTGCAGTGATCATAATCCGGTAGTGATGGAGGTGAAGATGTAAACGGGAATGTATCTAAACGCCTTTTCACCCCCATAACTCTCTCGTTATAATATAAAAGAAGGCCGTCCTGATTACACAGAGCGGCCTTTCTTAATTATAAATGAATTAGTTTTCTTATTCTACTTTCTTCAAAGAGTCTGCAACATATTCAAACTGTCCTTTACCTGTCACTTTATACTTAATGGTATATTGTGTGGTAGAAGAGCCATCGTAAATGGCAAAGTTAATTGTATAGAACACATCTACACCTTCCACAACATCCGCACTACCATAGATTGCTTTCAATCCCGGAAGGAATGCTTCTGGCAAACGTTCGAACATCAACTTAGTAAGATCGGCATCCGACATCGAACCATAAGCGGAAGCATTTTGTGCCTTCCATGCGGACGGACGGAAGTCGAAATTATTATTGTAAGCAGAACCACCATAATAATAATCGTTGTTACCGTATGAAGTCACATACTCTGGATGATTCTCTTTCACCCAATCGGTGATTGCCTGATAGAATGCGGCAGCCTCTACATTACCCTTTTCAGCCTTCAGCGTAACCACTGTACTCGGATCAAAGTTCCACTTACCGTCAGACAATACAAACTGTTCTGTCTTATCGACAATACGTGTATTCAACTCCCATCTCGCTTTTTCGGCAGAATAAGTGTATTCATCACTGTAGATATTCAAAGCTTTGCCGTTATAGAATCTGTAGACTACTACACGTGCATCGCCATCAACAGGATATGCCACCATCTTAGACAGATAAGCAGGCAAATAGTTCACAGCCGGAACATCAGAAGTAAAGTAGCGTTTACTCTGTCCCATATCTCCGTAATCGGCATATGTCAGGACATATACGTTATTGCTCTTATTCTTCCAGTTCTTTCCATCGTATACTTTCACCGCGTAAGTAGGAGTAGAAAGACTGTTGGCTGGAATGGAGGTACCTACCATGATGTTATCGATCTGATAAGTAGTGGTTTTCTTATTGGCACCATCACCTTCGTACTTAAAGGCTACATACACCTTCTTGCCTGCATAAGCTGACAAAGACACTTTACCTGCAGAAGCAAACGTACCGTAGCCACTTGTCGGCTTGGTAGGAATGCTGAAATCAGAAGTCACATCAACCCAATTGGCAGTACCGACATTTTTACCATCGAAATTCTCTGAAATCAGTACTGACAAGCAGCTAGCATTATAGTATCCCACGGTCACGTCAAAAGCGAGATAATCACCGGCAGTAACAGAAATAGCAGGGGTAACCATCCAGCCGACGCATGCCCCTTTCGTACCGTTTGCCGAATACTGAACATACTGGTTATCATCATAAGAAGTAACCTTCCACTGAGTGTCACCGGTAGAGCTGATAAACCAGCCTTTGAGCTCCTTCAAATCTCCGGTAGGAAGCGCCTCGAAGTTTTGCCACATCAACGGATTCTCCAACTGTCCCTCTCCCAACTTATAGTCAACGAAAACAGCTGTTCCCTTTTCGGCATCTTTGAACTTCTCGTTCAGGATCTTAGACATCTGACCTTCTGTCTTTTCATTCAGATAAGGCGCAAATGCATTCTCACCATAAACCAACTTGTATTCGGCATCCGTCGGTTTCAGATATTTCACCGAAGCATACTCCGACAGCAAAGAAGACATCGCTTCTTTGTACTTATACGTAATCTTTGCACTCGAACCCTTATCGGCAGTGTAATACTTATCAAGCAAGAAAGCAGGTATGTAATCCGCTCCCGTGATCTTCTCTGTCAGATACATGTTAGTCTTCACATTCTCAAGATCCTTAGACACACCGGCATCTGTAGCAATCTTCTTATTGGTCGAATTTGAGCTGATAGTTGCATAGTCAGCATCAGTCAGCGTATACTCTATCTTCATCAAATTCGTCGGTTGGGTCATATCGTCCAATCCTTCGAAGTTGTCATCGTTATATTTACAGCCGGACAGCAGAATCAACGACACCGCTACAGGCATTAATAGATTTCTATTCATAATTTAAACTTCCTGTTTTTAGATTAGAAATTAACTTTTAATCTCAAGCTATAAGTACGGCCGAATCCGTAGAACACATTGTAAGCGGTCTTCCAATCGTGATTGCTACCATCTGTCGCATCAGAAATATAAGTCTGGTCGAATAAGTTGTTCACGTTACCTGACAGTACTGCATTCAGTTTACCAAAGTTGAATTTATAACTTGCGTTCAAATCGAAAGTACTTGCAGTCGGAATACGCCAAGGAGTAGAAAAGTCTTTCTCACTGTTCATCACCAGGTCGTTTGAGTTCAATGACCAGTCAGCATAATTACGTGCGTATAAGTTCCAGTCGATACCCAGACGAAGGGCTTTGTCGATCTTGAAAGTAGCACCCAAAGCTGCGGTAGTCTGTGCAGATCCACCCACTTTCACATCTTTCAGGTTCAGTTTCATTGTACCCGGTTCCAGTCCGTTAGCTGCCGCATTTACAAGAACGGTCACATCCTTACCATCGCTTCCCTTGATAGATGCGCTGTTCACAAATTGACCTTCTACAGTGAAGCTACCCGAAGCATTGCTATCCCAACGCCAGTTACCGATAGAGAACATACCGCTCAAATCCAGCCATTGGAAAGGTTTTGCTACAAAATCAAGTTCGACACCCTGGTGCAAAGCATTCACACCCTGCATATTGATAACAGACTTGGTAGAAACCAGCTTACTTGCATCGTAAGGCTCGCTAAGGCTGCCTTCATAGTAGTTTGTGATATCCTGTGAACGGGTAGTGGTTTTGTCCATCCAACGAGTGTGGTAGGCATTGATATTCACAGTAAGGAAGCTCGAACGGTAGCCGTATCCGATTTCGAAAGAGAACACTTTCTCGTTCACTGCATCGGGGTTTGTCGCATTGCTGACTGTTGAATTAAGGAAAGCACCTCCCGAGAAGAATGGAGCACGGCTGATATAACCGATATTGGCAAACACATTATGATTTTCGGTAAGGTTGTAGTTCAAACCTCCCTTTGCATTCCAACCGATGAAGTTGACAGTTTTTGATTTGGCGTGTGCCTTGTCATAGTAAAAACGGTCGTAACGCCAGTAACCGGTATTAGAAACCGAACCGGAAATGAAGGCACTCAACTTATCTCTGTTGTATTCACCTTGAGCAAATACTCCCTCAGACATCACATAGCCATCAAAGTCACGATAAACAATATCACCTACTTTCAATTTCTGGTTCACAAATGAAGAACCGGCAGCAGCAGCGGCATTGTTTGAAGCCAAAACACTTTTTCTTGAAGAAGAGTCTACATAAAAGTCACCACCATAGAGGTCAACCAATTCATTGGTGTGTGTACCTTTATAATAACGGTAGTCTATACCACCATAGAAATCGAAGTAATCACCGAACTTAGTAGTATAAGTAGAAAGCAGACCATACCAGTTATGGAAGTTCTTAGACTTCGACATTGCCATAACCGAACCATTCTCACTCGCTTCATTCAAAGCATATATTTCATCATACGCAAATGTACCGTCGGCTTTACGGAAAGTCATATTCAGGTTACCATTGTTACTGCCATACCAGTTACTGCGATCCGCACTGGTCAATCCCTGACCGGAATAGCCATATCCACGACCGATAGAAGCATACAGAGCCGTACTCAAACTTGACTTTTCATTAATCTGCCACAAATGGTTCAATGACAACTGAGGTTTATTATACACATTATATGCCGATGACTTTCTTTGTCCGTTCAACCCGAATCCGTAGGTAGGGTTATAACGATAAGGCTTCTCACCATTCATATAATTCTTCGCAACTTCCTGCCATCCTTCAATGGTAAGTCCGTCTTTATTTCCACGCTGATTATGCCACTGGGGAGCAGCGAAAGCAGTAAATGACAACTGATGATTGTCATTGAAACGCTTTGTAATATTCACAAACCAGTTGTAGGCTTCGTAGTTGGTTCCCTGGATATAACCATCGGCCCAGGTCTTACCTCCCAAAAGGGTCATGGCCCAACCTGATTTGGTCAATCCGGTAGATACCTTGAACAGGATTTTGTTCAATCCGTCGTTACCCATACCATAAGATACGAAACCGCCTTTGTTGGCATCGATTGTATTAGTCACAATGTTGATAGAACCACCCACTGAAGGAGCCGCTACCTTTGATGCACCCAAACCACGCTGTACCTGCATGCTACGAGTCACATCACTCAAACCGGCCCAGTTCGACCAATAGATGCCACCCCATTCCATATCATTCATCGGAACACCGTTAATCATCATAGCAGAGTTCTCGGTCTTAAAACCACGTATGTTCACTTTGGAGTCACCAAAACCACCACCTTGCTTAGTTGCATAGATACCCGGAGTAGACTTCAAAACTTCAGGAAATTCCTGTGTTCCGAGCTTCTCCTCGATAAAGACAGGGTCAACTGTCGATACAGCTACCGGTGTTTTACGCGAAACAGCAACAGAAGAAGTGATGATAACGTCATTCAGCACCATTGCATCGGCTGCCATTTTTATTACGCCCAAATCTTCAGTACCACCTTTCTGGGTGATCTTCTTGCTGAATTCCTTGTAACCAAGGTACTTGATAAGCAGCGTTGAACCGGAGGCAGCTTTTTGTGTGAACATACCATCCAAGTTAGTCACACTACCCTGGGTGGTACCGACAATCGTTACGGCTGCACCAATCAATGGCTCACCTGTTTCCGCATCCACAACTTGACCTTTCACTGTTACCTGGGCAATGGCCGTAGCGGCAGAACATACCGTCAGCACTGCAACCAGCAGGAAATGAATTAGATGTCTTCTCATAATTCTCTTTGTTAGTTAATAGAACTTGTTAATTAATAAATTGTAAATAAACGTTTTGGAATACAAAGGTAATTAATATTCTTTATATATACATTACAAAGATGCTACAATTTTTTAAGAGAGATAAACATATTATAGCTCTATGAAACAAAAAAGCCCCGCAAATTGATTGCAGGGCTTACATATTGTTAAAGATTAGTCAGCTATCAGCTTTCTATATCTCACACGCTTAGGTTCTTCGTTGCCAAGTCGTTTTAATTTATTCTCTTCGTACTCCGAATAAGAACCTTCAAAGTAGAACACATTCGAATCGCCTTCGAAAGCAAGAATATGCGTACAGATTCGATCGAGGAACCAACGGTCATGCGAAATGACAACAGCACAACCTGCAAAATCTTCCAGACCCTCTTCGAGTGCACGTAGAGTATTGACATCGATATCATTGGTCGGCTCGTCGAGCAACAACACGTTTCCTTCTTCCTTCAGTGCCATAGCCAGATGCAGACGATTCCGCTCTCCACCCGAAAGCACACCACAAAGTTTTTCCTGGTCGGCTCCGGAGAAATTGAAGCGCGAAAGGTATGCACGCGCATTGATATCGCGACCTCCCATACGGATCAAGTCATTACCACCGGAGATCACCTGATAAACACTCTTGTTCGGATCGATATCCTTATGCTGCTGGTCTACATAAGCCACTTTCACAGTCTCCCCTACTTCAAACTCACCTTTATCGACTGTTTCCAGTCCCATGATCAGACGGAAAAGAGTTGTTTTACCGGCACCATTCGGACCAATAACTCCCACAATACCATTTGGAGGAAGCATAAAGTTCAAATCGTCAAACAGTAGTTTATCACCATAAGCCTTCGCCACATGTTTTGCCTCGATCACCTTATTACCCAAGCGAGGACCATTCGGAATGAAGATTTCCAACTTCTCTTCTTTCTCCTTCACATCTTCGTTCAACAGCTTATCGTACGAGTTCAAACGAGCTTTACCCTTAGCCTGGCGGGCCTTGGGTGCCATACGTACCCACTCGAGCTCACGTTCCAGAGTTTTGCGACGCTTGCTGGCAGTCTTTTCTTCCATTTCCATTCGTTTGGTCTTCTGCTCCAACCAGCTGGAGTAGTTGCCCTTCCAGGGAATACCCTCACCACGGTCAAGTTCAAGGATCCATCCGGCAACATGATCGAGGAAGTAGCGGTCGTGCGTCACTGCAATTACCGTACCTTCGTACTGTTGCAAATGTTGCTCCAACCAGTCGATAGACTCAGCATCCAAGTGGTTCGTCGGTTCGTCGAGCAGCAAAATATCAGGCTTTTGCAATAACAGTCGGCAAAGAGCCACACGGCGGCGCTCACCACCGGACAGGTTAGCCACCGACTGATCTTCGGGCGGGCAACGAAGAGCATCCATTGCACGCTCCAACTTACTATCCAGATTCCAGGCATCCGTTGCATCGATAATGTCCTGCAACTCTCCCTGACGCGCAAAAAGTTGATCCATTTTGTCCTGATCTTCATAATATTCAGGTAAACCGAACTTCTGATTAATTTCTTCGTATTCGTTCAGTGCATCAACAATAGGTTGCACACCCTCCATTACGATTTCTTTCACAGTCTTTGTGTTATCCAGATAAGGTTCCTGTGCCAGATATCCCACTGAATACCCGGGAGAAAAGACCACTTCCCCCTGATAAGATTTCTCCAGACCGGCAATAATCTTCAGCAAAGTAGATTTACCCGAACCATTGAGACCGATAATACCAATCTTCGCTCCATAGAAGAAAGAAAGATAAATGTCTTTTAGTACATTCTTGTTAGGTTGGAAAGCTTTGCTTACTCCCACCATCGAGAAAATTATTTTTTTATCGTCAGCCATATATAAATAATGTGTATTGATATTTATGGCACAAAGATAACAAAAATGTTCGGAATTAATTTGCAATTATGAAAAATAGCTCTATCTTTGCACCCGCTTAACAGCAATAAAGGATTGATTCGCTAGCTCAGCAGGTAGAGCACAACACTTTTAATGTTGGGGTCCTGGGTTCGAGCCCCAGGCGGATCACTTAGGAGAAATGAAAATGCTCCGACAATCTAAGACAAAGCTCTTTAAACCAATGGTTTAAGGGGCTTTTTTCTTACCTGCCTACGACAGAGAAAAGACCTCAAAAAGCCACCTTGTGAAGATGAATCGTTACTAATTCGTTACGGTTTTCCGTTACGATAAAAACCGTAACGAATTTATAGGTAAGTCGCTCATTTGTCGAATATTGGCACTCGATTTTCACAGCCGTTACGGATTGAACAAATTAACTTTGCAACAAGAAAGGAGTTACGGTATGAAATCGACATTCAAGACACTCTTCTATTTAAAGAAGAACGAACCGAAGAAAAACGGTCATGTAGTAATTATGGTACGCATCACGGTGGACGGTGATCAGGTGCAATTCAGCAGCAAGCTGGATATTCATCCCGACAATTGGGACACGAAGACCGGCAAGGCCATTATCAACAAACAGAGTGCGGATAAGAAAGAAAATCTCAGAGTATCCTCACTCAACAAAACATTGGACGAAATACGTTCGGCCATCACCATGCACTATACACGCATGATGAACGTGGACGGTTATGCCCTGCCGGAGAAGATCAGGAACACATTCTTGGGGCTGGAAGAAAAGGAGAAGACACTCATCAGTTACTTCACCCAGCACAACGAGCAATACGCAAAGAAAGTCGGTAAGACAGCTACCCAAAAGACTTACAGCCGTTATGAACTTACCAAACAGAGGATGATAGAATTCTTGCAGAAAGAATACCGTTTATCGGATATTCCGGTGAAAGAAATCACCGTCACCCACATCGAGAATTTCTACCTTTACTTACGTCAGGAATGTGAGGTAAGCAACAATACCGCCATGAAGTTCGTGCAACGCTTCCACACCATCCTGTTGTTTGCCCAGAAAAGCGGATTGAGTTTTATTGACCCCTTCGGCAATTTCAAATTCAATTTTGACAAGACCGACAGAGGCTATCTCACGCAGGAGGAAATCGATACGATCTACAACAAGGAGTTCAAGTCAAAGCGGTTGGAGCATGTGCGTGACGCCTTCATCTTTAGCTGTTATACCGGTTTGCCCTACTGCGACATCTACACACTCTCCAACGAGGATATCAAGATTGGCGTGGACGGAAAGAAGTGGATTATGAAAGACAGGGGCAAGACCGGCGTGGAATCGTTTATCCCCTTACTGCAAATACCGTTGGATATTCTCGCCAAGTACGAGGGCAGGTTGAAAGACGGAAGATTGCTTCCGGTAATCAGCAACCAGAAGATGAACGAATATTTGGCGGAGATAGCCGCAATCTGCCAAATCAACAAGCGGATCACCTACCACCTTGCCCGCCATTCGTTCGCCACGGAAATCTGCCTTACCAAAGGCGTTCCCATCGAGAGCGTGTCTAAAATGCTCGGACACACGAACATTCAGACCACACAGCTTTACGCCCGCGTGGTGGACAGAAAGTTGAGCCATGACATGAACATGCTGGATCGAAAATTAAAAAGTATGCAAAAAGGTACGGAGCAAAACGCAGTATGAATAAACAAATCACTATATTGTCACACCTATAAAAAAACAACGCCTTATGAAAAATCGAGGAAGCATAACAATCACCGGGCTGGAAGATATAAACCGGCAACCGACCGTAAGTGTAAAAATAGAGAACGGTAATGTCTGGATGACCAAGCACGAGCTTGCAGGCCTGTTCGGAGTATTCGTACAAACGATTGATGCCAATATGCGCTCAATCTTCAAATCAGGGATACTCTATGACGGCGATGTTACGATTACGGAAAGACAGGAGAAGGACGGTAAAGTCCATTATGTGACTTTTTATAATCTGGAAGCCATTATCTACCTCAGTTTCCGTATCAATGGCTATTGCTCAAAATTATTCCGGGAATGGGTGTTGAACTCATTATGCGAGTATAAACGGCTGAAGGACAAACAGCCCGAAGTGTTTGTCGTATTCAATTCGTCCGATAACCAGACGTTTATTTCTTACAACTGATCGCATTTAAAAACAAAAAAACGTGAGCCTTGCCCGAAAACAAACCGGGTAAGGCTTCTTTTTTCTTCAAAACTCCTACCTTTGTGACAAATCAACAGCTTATGATAGAAAACCTTGCTATTTCCGTGTCTTTTGACGAAGTGGAGGATGCCAATATCGGCGGTTACTTTCGTCTGGCTGAGATGGCCGGCGAGTTTCTGATTATCCAGAAACCCGACAACACCTTCTATTTTCTTTGCACCAATGACTGTGATATTGCAAAGTAAGCATTCAGCAAAGTCCATATTTTATTCAATTCATCAATCCCTTACCTTTGCCGCTATACATTTATACCTTCTGTTAAACGAACAATTAGTTTATGGGAACAAACAAAAAAATGCCCGGTGGCCGTGTATGTCATTTGTCAAAACGTCAAGCTTATCCCATCATAGAACAATACTTCCGTAGCGGTATGCTTCCACGGGAGTTTTGGGAAAAGGTAGGCTGGAGTGATAATCAATTCTATAGCTGGCGCAAGCGTTACATGGAGGAGTACCATCTTGAGATTGCTTCTGATAATACTCCTGAATTCCATCCTGTATCGGTCCTTCCTGACAGTCCGCCTGAAAAGGAGTCCGCAATGTCACAGAGTCCGGATAATGGTTTTATGGTGGATATAACTTACCCCAACGGAGTGGTGTTACGTTGTCCTTCCCCAAGCATCAACTTTCTTAAAGATTTAATTAAACTTTACTGACCATGTTCTGTCTGAATGATTCGTTGCACTACTATTTGTGTTCCCTTCCGACAGATATGCGCGGCGGATTCGATCGTCTATGCGGCCTGGTCCGGTCATCCATGGGGCGTGACCCTCTTAGCGGCGAGGTTTTTGTTTTCATAAACAGGAACCGCACCATCATCAAACTTCTCCATTGGGAACGTGGAGGACTTGTGCTGTATCAAAAACGTTTAGAACAGGGACGCCTGTCATTTCCTATGCTTGATCCCGCTTCCGGAAGCTACCGCCTCTCATGGAGCGGACTGGTCCTTATGGTGGAAGGAATCTCCCTCAGCAGAGTGCTTCCAAGGAAAAGATATAATTTAAGATAAGCTGTATTTTGTTGATATACAATTTGTTCATTCCATATTTTATTCGTATCTTTATTGTATAAAGAACAGGAAAAGAAATATGCAGAGCGTCGAGGACATTCAGCAACTCAATAAGGAACTTGAATTGAAAAACAGGTTCCTGCTTTCGGAAAACAGGCGTCTTGAGGAGAAACTCGCCAGATTGTGTGACGAGTTACGCTATCTGCGGCGTACGCTTTTCGGACGTTCCTCTGAACGTATTCATTCCGATCCCAACCAGCTGACATTCGACTTCTATGCTTCCCTTGCCGGCAGCCTTGACAATGCCGTGGAAAACAGTTTACCGGGAACAGGCATGTCATTCCGGAAAACCTCTTCTACGGGAAGACGCCCTATCCGCAAACCGTTACCGGACTATCTTGAACGCAGGAGCGAGATCATAGAACCGGAAAATCTTCCGGAGGGGGTCAGATACATAGGACAAGAAACCACTGAAATCCTCGAGTACATTCCCGGCATCCTTTATGTCCGCGAGATTATCCGTAAAAAGTATGCACTTAAGAATGGTGAGGGGATCATCATAGGCAGTCTTCCCGGCAACATTCCGCTTCCAAAGAGCAATGCCGGCTCCTCCCTTCTGGCACACCTGCTCGTAGGCAAGTACCAGGATCATCAGCCGTACTACCGCCAGATTGAGATGCTCAAGCGACAAGGTGTACAATTTGCCGCTTCCACTGTCAACAGATGGAACAGTGCCGCCATAGACCTTCTCCGCCCTCTTTATGACTGTCTGAAGAAAGAAGTCCTGCGTGATGACTATATACAGGTGGACGAGAGTGTCATTCCCGTGCTGGACAAGGACAAGCCGGGAGCCGCCCGCAAAGGCTATCACTGGGTGGTACGTGCCCCCGGCAGGGACAGGTTGTTCTTCCATTATGACAAAGGGTCAAGGGCACGGTATGTCATTACCGAACTGCTTGGGGATTTCAAAGGCACAATCCAGAGTGACGGATACAGTGCTTATGACATATACTCCGAAAAGAAAGGGGTGTCGTTACTAGGCTGTTGGGCGCATGCCCGCCGGAAGTTTGAACAGTCCCAAGGCAATGATCCCCCGAGGGCAAAGTATGCCTTGGAACAGATCGGTAAACCCTATGACATCGAACGGTTCGCACACGACAGGTGTCTGGACAAGGAACAGGTGGAAAGACTGCGGGCGGACAAATCCGTGCCGCTGCTTGAATCCCTGAGGATATGGCTGCAGGAAAACTACCCGAAAGTATTGCCCTCCTCCAAGATAGGCAAGGCAATATCGTATGCCCTTTCCATTTATGACCGCCTGTGCAGGTATGTTTCGGACGGAAGATTCCGTATTGACAACAATCTTGCAGAAAATGCTGTCAGGCCTTTAGCACTGGGGCGCAAGAATTATTTATTCTGCTCAAACCACCAGTCAGCAGAACGGACGGCGGTCATATATTCACTGCTGGGTACATGCAGGATATGCGGAGTCAATCCGGTTATATGGCTGACCGATGTGCTGGACCGGATACAGGAGCATTCCATACTAAGACTCGGAGAATTACTTCCCGGAAAGTGGAAACCTCAGAGCGGACGTTTCTCATCCGCAATCCCCCGGCTTTCTCCGGCATAACGGCGGTATAGACGCCATACCCCTGCCGGGGTAAATTTGTATCCCCGGCTTGTCAGGAAGCCTTCCCGATTCAGGACATGCGCCATTTGAAAAAATGTGGTGCCATCCTTACGCATGGAGAGGATCAGGGCGGAGGCCCGTCTGTTGTTCTCATTTTCCATGGCCTTTCGCCTGTTGGTGCGGACACTGTTGGCTATGGCCTTGGAGTGATTGTTCAACAGGTTCTCCGGCTTGCCCAATACGACACCTTGACTTTTCTTTACCTCCAAAGACAAACGTGTACGTTCGGATATCAGACCGGCTTCATATTCAGCGATAGAACAGACTATGTGGAGAAGAAGGCGGTTAGCCTTGGGAAAATCACAAAACACAATCTCAACATCGCTCTCCAACAAACGGCTGGTAAATGCAACATTTCTTGAAAGGCGGTCTAACTTGGCGCAAATAAGGACCGAATTTGTGCGCTTGCATAGCTCCAATGCTTCAGATAATCGGGGACGATTGTTTTTATTGCCACTTTCCGTTTCAACATATTCACGAATAATTAAAGAGGAATCGCCCAGATAATTCTTTACAATTTCACGCTGAGCATTGGCTCCAAGACCGCTGACCTGTTGTTTCATTGTGCTTTGACGAAGATAGGATACATAAGTTATCATATTACAATTGCTAATTGTTCGTTTAACAGAAGGTATAAATGTATAGCGGCAAAGGTAAGGGATTGATGAATTGAATAAAATATGGACTTTGCTGAATGCTTACATTGCAAACATCTGCCAGTCCTTCGATTGGTATATCGTTTCAAAGGATACTTTCAATGACAGCCTGATGATCGGTATCGGTCTGGCAGACAAGGAGAGCATCAATGGAGAACTCTATCGTGTACAGGATGAAACCACGCTGGCTCTTTGGCGTGACATACTCCGTTTTACCTTTGAGAGCGACTTTGTACGCCAGTTCTTCCCATACAACACTCACTTTAAAGGTAAGATGCGTATCGACGGAGCCCTGTGTTTCTATATACATGATTACTATCCGACCAGATGCAAGGATATATCGGTGTCCGACAGAAAGACGAGCAATTTAGTGTTTCGTTTCAAGGAAGGCCAACAAGCCGCCCTTGTCGCCAAGATTTTCTCGCTTTGTATCGCTCGGATGCCGTTTTTTAAAGAGAAAGCCGCCAACGCCGTGCTGATCCCCATACCTGCGGCAACCCGTGAACGGAACATCGCCCGCTTCGCCCGTTTTTGCAGCCTTCTCTCACGACGACTTAAAGTCGTGGATGGCTTTCGTGCCACATGGATAAAAGAAGACCGGGAGCAGATGAAAGGTACTCATGGACAAGACAAGTTGTCCAACTTGATCTTTCATCCCGATTATTTTAAAGATCGTGACGTGTTTTTAATAGATGATATTGTCTCTTCCGGTGAGAATTTCAAGCAGATGAAACGCAAGCTGATACAACTTGGAGCAAAATCCGTTACAGGTCTATTCTTGGGTAAAACGGTGAAAACAGAAAATACCCAATAAACGATACTCTTTTGCAAAAATAAGACAGGCTTTATTTGTCACTCTATTTCTGAATACTAATAGTAATCTTATTGATAATATGAAGTGCGGACGTAATACCCGACATATCAGAGTAAACATTTCCTGAGCTTCCGTCGGGGCTACTATGCCCGATAAGTTTGGCCTCAAACAGTTTTTGCTGTGAAGCCGTATTGACTAAAACGGAATAAACAAGAGCAGGTTGTCCGCTTCCCTCTTTTCCTCCGGAATAGTTGCTATCCCCTTTCCGTGCGGACTTAGGATAGCTTTCATTAAAATCCGTAGAATGATTTACTTCCACTTTTACTACAAACATATCCAATGGTACCGCTTGCGAAAAATTAACGCTGAAACTGCCACGAGGCGTAGCACCGGTTACAGCATCGGGCAATGGCTTGTCCTTTGTCGGAGAATATAAACCGTCTTCATATTGTACTCCACGGGAATAGCACCAATGCGGCAAGGCTTCCTGCCGTCTGCTTCCTTTGGACATAATCCATGACTGAGTGGCAATTCTTTGGGTAACATATACGGTTGAAATATAATTTCCACAAGTATCCTCAATCCATATTGCCATTTGAGGGGAGTTTTTCTTTTTTATTCCCCAAAATAAAGGAAAATCATGTTTCCACTCTTTCCCTTGTTCTATAAATACGGTTATATTCCCTTGTTTATGTTCCATTGTTTTGGAGTCGCAAGAAAACAAACTATTTGCTATCAACATAAAACCGACTAATAAATACATATATTTCATTTCACATCAATTTTTACATCAAGGAACATATCAACATAATTGGAGATTATTGTTTCTAATTTATCCCAAGTCCCCGATTGACTGAAGTCTATGCCATTAAACAGATTATATTGCCGTGTGAATAATACAATATAATTGATGGCTGCTATGATAAGGGTGATATAGAAGTTACAATCATCACAACTGCCTCCTAATTTCTTTTCCAGTTCCAACTGCAATTTATGACCGTTTTTTTCCCGTTCTACCTGTATGGCCCGGAAAGATGAATTTCCAGACAACTCCCATACATACAATTCTTGCATAAGATGATTATCTTTCAGGTATTCTAATTGTTTCAATAATACCATCTTTATTATATCTCGAAGATTGGAGACGGTGGCTTGTGATATTCGGTTGGAAAACTCTGAATAGGCAAATGAATAGAAATCATATCGCTTTGCCCAAGCCACCAGCAATCCCTCTAATCCTCCGAAATATCGGTATATCAGCACCTTATCGCATTTCGCCCGTCTTGCAATACGATTAATACCTATTTTAGTAAACCCCTCTTCTTCGATTACCCTACTAACCGCTTCAAGTAACCGCTTTTCTGTTTCTTTTAATTCCATAATCTATATGTGTCACTATTTGGTGACAAAAATAAGTTACCAAGTGGTGACATCAAAGAAATACGAAATTTATTTTTTTCTCATAGAGATTAGATACAAAAGAACGATGGTATTTTCGGCAGCAGGAACATTCCCATTCCTCCGGAACCGGAATAATCCTGCTGCCTATCGCACAAAACCACAGAAAAGTGCTATCCTGTCAAGTATGATAAATCACACATTGCCTGTACAATACCTTTCTTTTCCGGTTTTGAAAACAGGAAGGTTTATGATTTCCTCCCCAACAGCCTTATTTTTCCAAAGCCATGCTTACAGCATCACAATGATCTCCGTCATTCATGCTCAACGCAGCAACAAGGCTGTTCAATGTCCGAACGGCATCCAAACGTTTTTCCGCATTACTTTCATCCAAATTACTCAGGACATCTATCGCACAGGTTATATGTCCCTTCATCTCTTGCAATGTCGATAAACTCTGAATGGGTAACAGATAGAAAAGTTCATCTTCTGAAGACCGGACTATTCCTTTCAGGGAAGTTGATTGTAAATCCATAATCATAAGGTATTATATTAAATTGACGTAACACTGCCAGTCACAAGTCCAAAGCATCGCCAAACGCTCAATACAGAGTGAACCGACAGGTTACGTCAAAGTATAACCTACCCGGTTCATTTACCTCTGTATTTTTGAAATTGGCGATTTCTGGACTACGGTAAATGAACAACATTACACGATGCTATTTGCACCGCTAACACAAAGGTAGGAATTTTTTCGTATTAACATCGCTTTCTGTATAAAGGATTTATAACGCAACGGTTTTAAGCAATGTTTAAGGCTAACTTCCTATGGGGCATTTCTCTCGCTGTTTTCAGTAACCATCACTCCACCATTAAAGCAAAGAAACGAATTAAGCTAACTTATTCAAGTGCAAAGGTACTCCGGGTTCTTAACGGAAAAACAAGGTCAAGCCGTTCCGGTTTTGAAAAAAATCTTCCCTGCGCCATAAATGGCACGAGGTATTTTTTCCAAAAACCTTGTTTTTCCTGAACCCTACCTTTTGACGCACATGAAATAAGTCAGCTCAACTCGTCAATGCATAAAAAAAATGTCGTGATTATGAAAACAGCAAGAGAAATACATAACGGAAATAAGAACAGACTCAATCTGCCTCTGCATAAATGGTTGGGTTGGTCGGTTAGGCTCATTCTCTCAGGCTTCTGTTGGAGTCTGTACGGAGGTAGTCTTTTGGTGTGGTTCATCGGTTTGTGGCTCGCAAAAGAGTTGATAACAGGCGTAGTCCGTTTCGTTTGGGGGTGTCTGATTTCCATGTTGTCCTTTGCGGTCGTGATCGGGATTATCATCTGGTTATTAATGCTTTAATACATACAACTATGACAATGGATATTACAAAATCAGTAGCGTTTACCGGACACCGTTCAGAGCGCATTCGCCAAGCCGGTATGTTGTATCTTTATCTGGATATAGTTTCACAAGTGAGAAGGCTGTATCGTCTGGGTTACCGCCACTTTCTAAGCGGCATGGCGGAAGGTTTTGATTTGCTTGCAGCCCAAGCGGTAGCCGGCCTTAAAGCGGAATACACGGACATTCACCTGATTGCCGTTGTACCTTTCCACCATCAACCCGACAGATACCGACCGGGAAACAAATCCTTATACAACCGGATAATGAAAACAGCCGATGAAACCGTTGTTCTTCGAGAAGATTATCACAAGGACTGCTTTCACCGCAGGAATGACTACCTGATTGACAACTCCGAGATTGTATTGGCCTATTGGGACAAGCAACCGTATGGCGGTACTTATTATACCATGGGGAAAGCACAGATGATGAACAGGATAATTATAAACATTTATAAATAAAAGCCTTATGAAACGATACAGCAAGACTATCGCACAGCAGTGCAGGTATTACAAGGTAAGCAACATTTTCGAGTACATGGTGGAAACCTACCTGAACGGCAACATCACCATTTTTGGAGAGCTTTACAGGGAGTTGTGCAAAGAAGCGAGAAAGGATTTTATCGACTTCCTTCTCAGCGAAGTGGAGCCGACATACTGGAGAGAGATTTTAAAAATGACCGTCTGACAGATACATCCGATAATGTGAAACAATAAAAATCAAGCGAATATGAACGTTACATTTGAAACCGTAATTTGTGCATGGGATGAAAAAATCCCTGCACTCCTTATCCAACTGGTAAACACCCTCCTTTTTTGCAGGACGGAAGAAGAACTCCGCCAGTCCATTCACAGACTTCGGGAAACGACCGAACTGGACGAGTATTTCACCTACGGCTACGGCTCACACCATTTCTGGTGCAACCAACGCATTTCCAAAGGAAGTGTGCAGTTCATTCAAAACCGGTTATTCATGGTAGAATTTTAACCCTTTAATACACGCATGGCATGAAACCAATATCCCAAATGACACGAGAAGAGAAATTGAAGGAGATTGTAGAATACAACCCTTGTAGAGTGGAACGTAGCGCAGTTCTCCGTTACTTGTTGGCAGTACGCCGCAACGATACGGAACAAATCGCCTATTTTGAGAGTTTCGGCAAGAGTGTACGCCATATTATACTTAATGTACGTACGTATGAAAGAGGTCTGATTTTTGGCTATGTCGGCAAGCTGTTCAACGAATACGGCTGGATAAATGGCATGTTGCCGATAGTGGAGGAGATCAGGCTGGACACCCTCAACACAATCCATATCGGGCAATCCATAGACGGAACGTATGCCGTCAGCATTGATTGGAGTACAGGTTCTGCCGGTGGAGGCAGCCACCCGTCCGTTTGGGATGAACCGGTCAGGGATTATAAAGAAGCTGTCCGGCAAGGAATACGCCTGTTGGAGCAACAATACAGCAAAGCGGAGCGTTGGTCTGTTTCCGATAGCAGCAATTATAACCCGAAGGTTATCCGCAGGCTCAAGGCCAAACTCACGGAATTGAAACAACGGTACACCCAACCGCAACAATTAAGCCTGTTTTAATATTCACGAACTATAAAACCTATAAATTATGGCAACAAAAATGAACGAAAATGGAGTTTCAACCTGCAAGGCAGGTGAGAAATATGAAAAATTCCAAATGACCGTAGGACGGAAAAGGCGCACGTTTTGCCACTATGATTACAGGGATACGGCAGACAACGAACTTTTCTCCTGTGTGAAGCCCACATTAGAAGAGTGCAGACGACTATGCAACGAATGGCTTAAAAAGAAAGAGGACAGGAAATAATATTGGAACAAGCTCCCCTTACCGGCTTCCATCCCGGCAAGGGGAGTTATCTTATTAGGTTTTCATTCTGTTACTCCACTCAGTGTTGGTACAGATAGTGGGCAAACATATTTCTGCATATCATCAGCCATCCGACTTTCCTCATATTTGGAACGGTTCAGACTCTCAAATACAATCTGTTTGGGCAATACCTTATGACAAAAATAGCTTGACCCGAAATAGGCGGCGTTTTTCTCCGTAAACTGGATACGTTTGTCAAACAACAACATCTGCATCTCCTTTTCCCGGAACAAACGAACCGGCGCGCTGCTGTTCAACCATAGGTTGGAAAGCAGCAACGCAAACGGCTTGCCAAAAGAAAGGCAGCGTTCCACAACCTTCTGTTTGATGCTGAACGGCGGATTGGAAACAATCAGATCCCACTTTTCCGGCTCGTAAACAAAGAAATCCCTACCGGTACGGATATGGGAGTGAACCACAGGGATACCGGCGGCTTTCAGCGCAAGCACGTATTCGCTATTTTCCGTATCGAACGGACACCAGACGGTCTTACCCTTCGGGATATACTTCACGATGGGAGCTACCGCATAAGCCGGTGTGTATTGCTCGTCACTGCTTTTTTTCGGGGTATATCCGGCATAAATCATTCGGTATCCTCCTTTTTATCTTCCGCCTCATTATTAAAGGCAAAGGACTTTTGTACGACCTGATTAAAGGAGTCGAGAATGTAAATGTCTATCTTCTGTTGGTCTGTGCCAAGCGACTTATAATAGAGCCTGAATGTTTCCTCCGGCAACGGATACAGGTCATTCGGCTGCAACACCGTCCCGTCTTCCATACGAAGCTCCCCTTTACCGATGGGTTGGAAATAGCGGATAAAATACTCGGTATCAAGATATTCGCCACTTCTCACAAGCTGGCAACGTATCTCGGCTTCCTCACCCTTTACGATACTCGTCTGCACCGGCAATGTCGCCAGATCAAACTCATACACCTGCTGGACATCCAATTTGTCAGAACAGGCGGAGATACACAATATGGCAACCAACATGCAGGTTGCTATCATTATACTTCCAAACATCTTTTTCATGATTTATTGAATTTGTAATTTAACCAATGACGGTATTTCTTTTAATACAGGCAGCCACCGTCTTGACTACCGGTACGCTCACGGCATTCCCCAATAATGAATATCGGTTGACACGTGAGATAATTTTCGTTTCATTCACATACCTACCGTATTTTGTAAAATCATCAGGAAACCCTTGCAAACGCTCGCATTCCACTTCCGTCAGCATCCGTATTCCTTTTATCTGATCGGGAGTAAGTTTACCGTTATACACTTCACCCGGTCTGAGACACAGGACATAGTTTCCTATATTGGGCTGTTTGCCGTAGTTTTTTGTTATTGTTCCACAAACAGAAGAATCGGCCGCATCTTCCCTGACCGAATCATACACTCCACCCGGCGTTGGGAAAGGAAATACATCTCCGGCACATTTTTCAGCAAGACGTCCGACAAGGTAGATTCTCTCCCTATTTTGGGGTAGAAACCATGCTGTATTAAGCAATTGCCATTCGAGTCGATAACCGCCAATGTGGGCAAACGCTTGGATGATGCTCCAAAAGTCATTGCGATGCTTTGAGAAGAGTACTCCTTTAACATTTTCCCAGATAAAAATGTCAGGTTTGAATTTCCTAACGGCTTCCACTGCATATCTGATAAGGGAGCTTTCTTTTCCCTGCAATCCGGTTCCGTCCCCTGCAACGCTAAAATTCTGGCAAGGGCTTCCGAAAGTGATAATATCAGGCCGGTCGATAACGGCATTTGTAATTTCTGTGACTGTTCCGATGTGTTCTGCATAAGGAAAATTATATTTGAAGTTTGCAACAGCATGTCTATCTATCTCTGAAAAATATACCTTGTCAAAGGCATATCCGGCAGCTTCCAGACCTTTACTGAAGCCACCGATACCTGAAAATAGTTCCAGTAGTACCATGCCTTAATTGATTATAAATTTCAACCCCACTCCGAACTGGAAGTGAAAATGTCCGCTGTCATTCCCCCAGAGGCAACGCTCACGGGCATGAAGTAGCAATACCACCTGATTGGCAAGGTAGGTCTCTATCTCCAGCGATACCGCACCGCCATAGATAAACGCATCCCCGGCACGCAGGCGTGAGCCGTCGAACAGCGTACTTGTACCCCAGTTCACAGTTTCATATCCTGCCAATGCCGAACCGCCGATATAGCAGAGAAACACCTTGTTGGCATCCGAGAGGAAATTATAATAATATCCGCCCTCCGCAGTAAATTGGGAAACGGGGACACGTATATCCTTATACGGATAGTACCTTTGGAGATACTCGCCACCGAACACCCATTTATGGCAGCCGTTCATATACTTGTCCATTCCCAGCCCGAAATGATAACCCAGCTCGTTGCGTTTGTCCACCGCATGAAAACCGTCCGTCATACCAGTGGTGATACGAAGTCCCCTTGTTCCGGGCAGACAGCGTTGGGCATGTGCCTTGTCCGTCAGGACGAGGCACAATACCATACATATAATAACAGATACCTTTTTCATCTTACTTCACCTTTAGCTCGTTAATAACTCTGGCACGGATCAGTTCGGCGTTGGTCAGAATAAACCGCTGATGCCTTCCACCATTCTGTTCATTCATCTCGACGATCAGCTGCTTGTCATCGGGCAAGGTGAATTGGGGTAAGGTAAATACCGTTCGTTCCTTACTTTTTCCGTTTACCGTTGTCACGTAGTTGAAGGCACGTAGCGGCACGATAACCTGCTCCTGAATGGCGGTGCGTTTTGCCACCTTTTTATCCACGACCTTGAAAGTGACGAAGTCGATGGAGAACGGCACGTTTGAAGCGTTCTTCAGTTCCGTATGGAAATAAAGCAGGCCGTTGTGCGTATAAATGCCCTTCAGGATATACTGGATGCCGAAACGCTTGCAGCCGATATGCTTCACCAGACGCTTGTTATTGTCATAGACGGACTTCATGATCAGCCGTACCAACAAAGGTGACTCGCTGCCGAGTTCCTTGAGATAGATCTCCTGCGAGTTGTTCGGACGGTTCACCGCCTCGCCGTCATGGATGAAGTCTTTCATCTCGATATTCAGCTTGGTCGGCTCATCCGCATACTTCACGTTGAATGTATAGTAGCTGCCATCATCCGTAATCACTGCCAGATTGGTTTCACGGGAGAAGTCCCTCAATGCGGCCTTCACCCGAAGCACGTTCTCCGAGCCGTCCACCTTTCCTGCGATAATATCCGCCGAGCCCAGATCCACGTACTTGATAGCCGCCGGGAAAATCAGGTGTACCGTCTTGTTGAACGTCACCTCCAAAGCGTATGGAGGAATCATCCGGTCAAACGTTACCGGCCGTGTCAGTCCGTCGAACAGGTCACCGCTGGAGGGGCTGTGCCTCACGTCCCCTTCACTCGACAGCGGTATTGTTTCCCCCTTGTCACACTCCGCCGTTTCCGTCTTGGTTTCCGCTTTTTCCACTTTCATGGTCTTTTGTGCATACGCACCGGTCATACCGATGGCAAAGGCCATCATTAAAATTACTTTTTTCATGCTTGCTATTTTTATTGTTTATAAATTGAATTTTAACCGTTTACTGTTTTGATACGAGCAGCAGCTCGTAATCCGCTTTCAGTGTCGCTTTGGCAGTCCTGAATTTCGTGGAAAGGTATTGTGATGCGCCCTGTATCACCCCTTTGCCCAAATCCGCAGCCAACTGCGCACCTGCATTGGTGGAAATATTGATGCTGCTTCCCATTGCCGAACCCATATTGGCCGCCATTTCCTTGACGGCGGTCAGTTCCTGTGATCCCCTGACCTCAATGCCTTTCATTCCCCTCATGTCATAAGCATCCAGTTCCACCGGTAAGATTGTTCCCTGAAAGGCGACCGAAGTGACTGAAATCTCCATGCGCTCGCCGCTGATTTTCGCCGTACCGGTCAGGATTGTGTTCGTGGGTATATATAACTCTCCGGCCTGTACCGGCTCCAACAGTCGGAGCCCCACTTCCTGACCGTCACTGCCGGAAACAGTCACCGTCTTGTACACGCAGGCACGGATACCGTTCCTTGCCGTGCAACCTTGAACCGTCCCGACCGTATGGAAGCCCATATTTCTGGGCTTGCCGTACTGTTCGGTGAACTCTTCATCGGACAGGGGTGCGGCCAACAGGCTGACCACTCTTTCCGTCACCTGTGTAACCGGGCTGACCGGTGTTTTGTCCGTAGTGGGGGGAATGGCTACCTGTTTGGCCTCGCCACCCGGCATATACCTTGCCGCCATCTCGTAGGACTTCTCCATCAGCCTCAGTTGTTCTTCTCCGTTTTCCCTCGCTTTGCGTTCTTCCTCCGCCAGACGTTCCAACTCCTGAATACGCCATTCCAGTTCCAGCGTCTTCTGGTCATCATCTTCTGGCGGTGCTTGGTAAAAACTGCCCAACTGACGGTTAATGTCCTGATAGGCATCGGCAGAAGAACGGATGGAGGAACCGCTATTCTTCGTACTTTCTGCCGTTTGAAAGACTTCGTCCGCTACCGGCCCCTTCTCTTCCAGCGATACCGCCAGTTCCTGAAGCGTATTCATCTTCTCCCTTTGCTTTCTCTCGAAGGCGTTCTGCTCGTAGGCCGTCTTTTTGTCCGACAACAGCCCCTTGTCCTCCGGCATCGGTACATCCACGTTAAAGCCCTCCTTCAACGGCTCGTCGCCGTCCGAGGGAGCGAATATCAGCCACATGGCTCCCAAGAAGGCGAGAAAGAACAATGGGTACACCAGCATCTTCTTCCGTTTGCGTATCTCTTCCGGAGTCAGCGGTTTGAGTTCTTTTTTCTCCTTTTTCGGCTTTTGTCCCTTACCGTCCGCCTTTTCAGGCGTCACAGCGTTCGCCGGTTGCCGCTCCTGATCTTTTAGGTTCTCCATAATCCACCTGATTTTTAATGTTTATACTATCATTGTTTATTCCCTTATGCGGTTCCATCCGCCGGATATGCTCTATTTGCAACTGTTCCCCCTCACGCTTGCCGATGCGGTATATCGACGATACCGTCATGTATATCGACAGGCCGCTGAAGCCGGTGAGCATGACCACCACGCAGACGAGCCGTGCGTCAGGTGACATCCGTCCGCACAGATAGCGGAGTCCGTCGTCTATCCTGTCAGGTACGTACCTGATCCATTTCTTCAATCGGTTCATTCCTTCTCTTTTTTAGGTTATCGTTCAATGGTTCTCAAATCCCTGTTCTCCACGATATTGAACTGCTCCATCGTGAAGCCGTGCGGGTTGTTGTCCGACCTGACCGAGTTCAGCAGTCGGCAACGGGTTACGAGGCTCCGTTCCGTGATGTTGCTTGACCGGACAAGCGACTGCCGGGCATAGGTCGTCACCACATACGGGTAGCTGCTGAAGTCGCACGCCACGCTGTCCACACGGATGCTCTGGTTGATATTGGCCGAGATTATTCGGTTGTAATACCCCTTTTCCTCCCAATCCTTGTAGCATCGGAACGCACTCTCGTCGCACAGGAACAATGCCCGGCGGATATTCGACTCGATGGCCGCCTTATCCGGTGACAAGGTGAAAAACAGCTCATGGAAACGCCGGATATGCTCTTTCGCCTCTACCGGACGGTTCTGCGAGAGGTCTTGGGAAAGAGCCAGTATCAAAGACTTCCCGTTGTCAAGCACGTAGATCTTCTCCCTCTGCCGCTCGGCAAACCGGTAAGAACTCCAAAGCGCATACCCCGTAACCGCAGCGCAGAGCGTGACGAACACGATACCCATCGTGCGGATTTGCCGGAAACTCGTTTCTATATTCTTCAAACTTTTAAATTCCATACATCTCTAATATTTACGTTGGTTCATCTTCCTCTTAACTTACCGGCTACATGCCCGATGGAAGCACCGGTAACGGCGGCGGCAGCACGTCCGCCTTTCAGCGACCACGAGTTCACCTGTTTGCCGTAATTACCTGCTCCCGATGCCTGAATCACCCACATTGATACCGTCGGGATGGTGAAATACCCGACAATGGCAATCAGCATGAAGATGATATAGGCCGAATTATTCACGTCGGGCACATAGGTGGGATCACTCAGTGCGGCGATGTCCTTCTCGATCATCAGCACCTGAATCCTCGCCAGCACGGAACTGAACAGGTCGGATATGGGCAGCCACAGATAGATACTGATGTACTGGCAAATCCACTGGATCATCGTATTATGGAAGCCGTCGTACACCGATATGGCAAACGACAGGGGCCCCAGAATGCTCAGTACGATCAGGAAGAAGGTTCTCAGCGTGTCCAGTATCAGTGACACCGACTGGAACAATAGTTCCAGAAAGCTCTGGAAGAAATTGCTCACGCTCTGCTTGGCTTGGTATTTGATGCGTTCCGCAGCCATGCCCGCCATAGCCTTCAAGTCCGAAGGAGACCAGCCCAGATCCTCGATCTGCCGTTCATACTCCTCGTTATCGACCAGATACGCCGTTTCCGGATTTCTCGTCATCGCCTCGTATTCCAGCTTCTGACGCTTCTCGGAATACTCCCGTATGTTCAGCGTCTGGCCTTCCATGATGCCGTGGCAACCGGTAACCACCGGACTCATGATTCCGTTGATAGTCCCCAAAACGAACGTGGGGAAGAACATGATGCACGCCCCCAGACAGAAAGGCCGGAACAGCGGATAAATGTCAATCGGCTCGGCTCTCGAAAGAGCCTGCCACACCCTTGAGGCCACATAAAACAGCGCACCCAGCGCAGCCACGCCGGTAGCTATGCCCGTGATGTCCGAACAAAGCGGCATCATCTCGTCATAAAGGGTACGCAACACTTCGTGAAGGTTGCCGAAAGTTTCCTCGCCTACCATCTTACCAATATCTTTGATTGTCCGTTCCGTACAAGTCCATCACCCTTTGGGTGTCGTTCTTCTTTTTGGCACGCAGATAGGAGATCCCGATGTTCCGGTTCGTGTAATACCTGACCAGATTGCGGTGGTTTCTAACGTCACGGTACACACGGTCGATCACGTCCATGCGCTCCTTGTCCGTCATGGAGAGGCCGGTGGAGGTCACGACCGTCTTCATCTCGTTCAACATGCCGCTGCTCTCTTCCAGCATCTTGGCATAGCCGGAGGCGATTGCCGAAAGTTCCTCTGCCGTATAGTTCTCGTCGGTCAGCATTTTCTGGAAAGAATTCACATAGATGTCCGAAATCTCCCCGACCAGCAAGACGGTCTGCTGTACCTTACGGGCATCCTTCACCAGATTGTTGACAGCTTTCAGGGCATCGTAGTAACGCTTCCCCTGTTCATATATCTTGACTGTTTCCTGAAAACTCTTCACCATATTCTCTGCCGTCGTCGTGGTCTGCACCACGTTGCGGGTAGTGTTCACAATGCTTTGTGCGAGGTTCGAGGGATCGAATGTCACCCATTGGGCCCTGACTGCCGCTGTCGAGCATAGCAGTCCGAACAGGCAGATAACCGTTATTCGTTTCATGTCTTCTAACATTTTAATGTTTAATAAATTCATATTGTCATTCTCTTTTCACAGAAGAGCCGAAGCCGGCTCTTCATCTCACGAATCGTCCGCACGTACATACGTCCCCTCGGTAGCCAGCATCAGCCGGTCTTCCTCCCGGTCATAGGCGAGCTGCACCCTTCCCAGCAGGTCTGCCCAGATGATGCCTCCACTTTGGTGGATCGTACCGACCACCACCGCATCAAGGTGGTAGGTCAGGGCAATCCGGTATGCGCCTCCGTCACGGAAGACGGTGACTGGCGGCGACTTGCGGTTGCTTTTCCACTCCCCGCATATCCAGTAGAGCGGAAACAAGTTTTCATAATCCATAGGCGTTTACGGTATTTCATTGTTCTGACCTCGTTTCTCTTCCGCCAACCTCCGGATGGCAAGCTCGATATTACCGCCCAGCTCTCTTGTGATCCGTTCCAGCTCCACCTTCTCGCTCTCTTCAGTCGAATAGCAAAGATATTCTTCGAGCGATACCTCTGTGGCATAGACCGTTGACTGTACGCCTCCCAGTCCGAACCATACCTCTTTGTACTTGCGTTGCGGATCATTGGCCATGTTCACCGAAAGGATTTGCGCCTTTTCCTTGTCCGTCAGGCCGAGCAGGGATTGTATCTGGGAAAATTTATTGAGGTACTTGCGTTGGTCGAGCAGTATCTTGCAATCGCTGTTGTTCACAATGGACTCCTTCACGATGGGCGAAGAAATGATGTCGTCGATTTCCTGTGTCACCACGACCGCTTCTCCGTAGAATTTGCGAACGGTCTTGAACAAATAGCGGATGTAATCCGCCATGCCCTCTTTGGCGATGGCCTTCCAAGCCTCCTCTATAATAATCATCTTACGTACCCCTTTCAGACGGCGCATCTTGTTGATGAACAGCTCCATGATAATGATGGTAGTTACCGGGAAAAGGATAGGATGATCCTTAATCTGGTCGATTTCGAATACGATAAACCGCTTGCCGAGCAAGTCCAGTTGCTTGTCCGAGTTGAGCAGGAAATCATATTCACCGCCACGATAATAAGGTTCCAGCACGTTCAGGAAACCCGCGAGGTCGAAATCCTTCTCACGGACTTCCTTCTCTTTCAGGATCTCCCGGTATTCTGTCCTCACGAACTCATAGAAGGTGTTGAACGAGGGTACGAGCCTGTCATCCGCCTTGATGCGCCCGATATACAGAGCCACGGCATTGGACAACGCTACCTCTTCCGCACGTGTGGCCGGCTCGTTGTCCTTCTTCCAAAGCGTAAGGATCAGCGTTTTGATACTCTCACGCTTTTCGATGTCGAAGACCTTGTCTTCGGTGAAAAAAGGATTGAATGCTATCGGGTTATCGTCCGTATAGGTAAAGTAAATCCCGTCCTTGCCGCCTGTCTTCTGATGTATCAGCGAACAGAGCCCCTGATAGCTGTTTCCCGTATCGATCAGCACCACATGCGTGCCCTGCTCGTAATATTGCCTCGCCAGATGGTTCATGAAGAACGATTTGCCGCTACCCGAACCGCCCAGCACGAATTTGTTCCGGTTGGTAGTGACACCCTTCTTCATGGGCAGGTCTGAAATATCCACGTGCAACGGCTTTCCGCTGATGCGGTCTGACATTTTCAGTCCGAAAGGAGAAACGGAGCTGCGGTAGTTCGTTTCTTCCGTCCAGAAACAGAGGGCCTGCTCGATGAAGGTGTAGAAACTCTCCTCCGCCGGAAAATCGGCAGCGTTTCCCGGCATCGCCGCCCAATACAGCGTGGCGGCATCCACCGTGTTGTGGCGTGGCTTGCACTCCATCATGGCGATCTGGCTGCCCACCTCGTTGTTCACGTTCTTCATCTCCTGCGGGTTGTCCGTCCATGCGATGACATTGCAGTGCGCACGCACGGAAGTCAGCCCGTAAGAGTGCGCATCATTCAGATACAGGTCTATCCATTCCTTGTTAATCTGGTTACTCCGGGAGTACTTCGAGAGCGACTGCATGTTGCGTGCGCTCTTCTCGAACCGTTGCAGGTTCTCGCCGCTATCATCCAGAAAGATATACTGGTTATACAGGTGGTTACACGAGAGGAGCAGCCCTACCGGACTGGCGAACGACAGCTTGCAGTCGCTCTTGTCCGTCGATAGACGCTCATACCGACAATCCGTGCCTACCTTGTTCGGCAGCGCATCCAGTTCCGAGAGCGTATGCACCGAAACATGCTCGTCACCGATGCGCAGGCCGTTGTCGCCAAGCTCGATGTCCTCCAGCGTCGTGGTTTCTTCCATCGACAGGCGGAAGTACCTCTCTATCAGTCCGGCCTTGTCCTCCGTGCCGGTAATCTCGTCCCCTCCAATCCGTTTCAGGCGTACCAGTCCCGTATCGTTGATGATCCGGGCAAACTGCCCCACCGTATCCAGAAAATGGGAGGCGGAATCCTTGTCCACCTCTTTGGGAATGATAAAGCCCCTGCACAGCGAGGAAAAACTGCTCTGCATCCTCATGCGCTCCCTTGTCGTCTTGGTCAGGTACAGGTAGCATTTATGGTTCAGGAAAGGCCGTTCATTGAAGTGCATCTCGTAGCTTCGGGAAAGGAAACTCAGGTTCTCCTTGTCCGTCCGGCTGCGATAATCCTCCTTGACAAACCAGTCCTGCTTGTGTACCACCGTATAATTGGGCAATACCTTGATTGCCTTTGCCCATGCCGCATGGATGGACTCATATTCCGCAGCCGTTACCGTGAACAGTTCGGGGAGTTCCACCTCGAAGGCGGCGGTGATGTCCGCATCTTTGGAGATGATACAGTCCGCTTCCACGGCAAGCAACGGGAACTTGCTTTCCAGCGTGGCAGCCTTTAGTGTGTTCCGCATACGTTCTTCTTTTTAGTGGTGAATAACTTTCGGGGAGTAATCCGGTTGATCAGATAGCGGGGGTGCTGTTTCTTGGCCAGCAGCTTCATCAGCCCGTGTTCACCATACTTCCCGTTCAGATGGAAAGTAATCCAGACCAGTACCGATGCGGACACCACGCCGAAAGCGATGCAGAGCCATTGACCGATACCGGCCATATAAAGAATGACAAACAGCACGAACAGAGCCAGCAGCCCGCCGGCGAAAATAAACAGATATTGCGCCTTGAGTCCTTTGAACTCGGCACTCTCGCCGATTCCCTTGTTCAGTTCATAATCCATATACATTATTATATATAGGTGAATCCGGCCTATTAAAGGAAGAACGAACGCAGGATAGTGGCGGCTACAATCAAAAAGATACACGCACCGAACCATGACGCTGCGGTCTTACTCACGTCCGGATCGCCGGAGCTGAACTTATTGTACACTTTAACCCCTCCAACCAAGCCGATGACAGCTCCGATTGCGTAACACAGCTTCGTGCCCGGATCGAAGTAACTTGTGACCATTTTTGTAGCCTCTGTGATACCCGCCGAGCCGTTTCCTTGCGCATGAAGCGAGCCTGTGATGATTAGCATAATCATCACTAATACAAGTTGTTTCGTATTCATAAATTAATTAGAATTGAATATAGGACACGACGGAGGGAAGAGTCCGCCGTATCCGGTTATTAATTAAATTTGTTTGGGTTTCTTCTCGTGAAAAATGAATAGGCAGGCTATCCGTAATCTCTTTCCTTCATGTACATTTTAGTTTATTCATTAAACAATATCACTTATGGAGAAAGTGTCCGGTATGGGTTCTGTCACCACTTCGCTGTCCGGGCTGTTCCGGCTGCGGTATGCCGCAAGATGCTGCTCTATCAGCGAGCCGATACGTTCCTCCCGCTCCGGGTCACCGGCGGTCAGCTTGTCGAACATTGGCGTGTTGCGCAGTTCCGCCAGCGTTTTTCCAGCTTGCAGTTGTTCTTCCTCGCTGGCCGCTTCACCACTGACCGCCACACGTACTGCCAGCCCCATGTCCTCAAAGCACATGCCTGTGGCTTGCGGGCTGCACCCCGGCAAACTCTTGTCCTGTTCGTCCACATCTATCGGAGGCGTATTGTCAGCCGGCTCGTCAGTCGGTGCTTCTTCCTCAAATTCCAGCGGAACGTCCATTCCTTCCATCGGTTCCAGTTCTTCCGGCAGCGGTTCGCCTTCGGCAAACAACCTGTCCAGCTCTTCGGCAGAAACTATTTTCGGATACTTCTCTTTCTCCGGTGCAAAAGTATCAGCTTCATTCACAGGATGCTCGTTTTCAGTTTTTTCGGGTGTTTGTGGCGTGGAGTGACTAAGGGAAAATGTACTTTTGCCCAAAATATCACTCACGTCCGCCATTTTTCTAAGAAGGATCTGCCCGGCTTTTTCTTCCCTCTTTCTGCGGTTGCGCCGTTCGTGGCAGAGATAGGCGACTGTCCATGACAGATAGCCTGCGATAAGTATGAATAGGATTGCTAACATGGCTTCAATGGGTTAAAACAGTTCGGTACTTCGTTTGCGGTATTCCTCCGTGATCTCGTCCTGATAGACGGAAAAGTGATGTTCCAGCACATTGTCCACATAGCTGAAAATGGACATCTCGTTATTCCCGATGGTCTGGATAATCCTCTGGATACGTTCGTGGAACTCTTTGCGCAGGTAAATGGTCTTGCCCAGCCGTGCACAGACCGGCGACTCGTGGATGAACAGGCGGACATACCTGTTTTCATCATCCGTTTCTTTTCTTATCTCAACGGCCTGCGTTTTCTTGCCCGCCGGCTGTGCTTCTTTGAACGAAGCCACTATGGAGTCCTCGTCGATGTCGGTCAGGCTCACTTTCTTACGTTCGTTTCCCATAGCCTACCTTTCAATGATGGACAGAAGCTCTTCCGTGATCTCTCTCAGGTTACTGCCTTTCACCAGCGTACCGTCCGCAGGGAACAGCGTGGAACGGAACAGGGCTTTATGTTCTCCCGTCAGCTCCCGACGGAACCGTTTGCTGTCAGGCAGAAAGGTACGCAGTACCCGCAGTCCCAAGTCGCCGATCACCTGTTCGTACACCTTGTAGAGTTCCGACTTCTCCCGGCCGTCCACCATGTTCCACAGCAGGTACAATCCTTTGATGTTCGTCTTGCCTGTGACTACCAGCGTGTCGTTCAGGCGGCTTGCAAAGCGCAGCGTACTCTCCATCACCACCCGGTCTGCGGCGATGGGCGAAAAGATATAGTCCATGTTCGCCAGCGTGTTCAGTACCCCTGTGCTGTTCACCGTACCCGGAAGATCGAAGAACACGATTTCCGTTTCCGGTATCCTTTCCAGCAGTTCGTCCGCTTTCATGACGGCCTCTTCCGCCGTACTCTCCAAGATCGGATAGGCTTTCTTCCGTATCCGTTGCAGCTGCTTATACGCCATCAGTTTGTAATGTTCGTCCTCCATGACCGTTTTCAGGTCACGTTTTCTCATTTCGGCAATGCTATGTTGCGGGTAGTCGCAGTCCACCACCGCCACATTCATCCCTTTCACGTAGTGCAGGTAACTTGCCACCAGCACGGTCAGCGTTGTTTTCCCGGCCCCGCCTTTTTGAGTGGAAAAGGCGATAAAGAGTGTTTCTTTTTCCATGATGCAGTTTTTAATGATATTTTTAAATCAACTCCGCAAATAAAGGGGGAAAAAGAAGGAAATCGCAGGATTTCCAAGCATCGGAGTCCGAGTGGCCGGCTCGTGGCATAAAGTGGCTGACCGGGCAATCAACCGGACGGACAGTTCTCTATATAGTCAACCGGTTAGCTGGGTGATTGGTCAACTGACTGGCGCAACGTCGCAACGGCCAATCAGCCGACCGACTGACCAATCACACCATCAGCCGACCGACCAACCGGACAGCGAGCCAACCGACGGATTAATCAGCCGGCCGCCCGGTTCTCCGAAAATCTTCTCCCGACTTTATGCCCGAAGTCCGCTCAATCGTTCCCACCCTTCGTTTTTTGTCCCGGTTTATACCATTGTGCGAAGTGGCTAATCTATGACATAATATGTCTGACATTGTTAATATACAGCCGATTACCATACGATCTATCTTTGCGGCATTCAACCGTGCAGTGTGCAGTTTGACTCCTATTGGTCGCTGACGTCCGCTTTCCCCGAAAGCGTTCTTTCTTCTCAGGAAGAAAGATTGTGTTCTCAAGTGAACACAGCAAGCTGTGTTTTTTGCAGCACCACTCCGTTTTGCTGCAAAAAACGCTTGCCCTTGCAGGGGGCTGCAATTTGCTCCGAAGTCGCAAATTGTGGTAGGGGGCAACGGCGGCAGTCATTCCACACGGCGGAATTGTGCCACTTAAAGAATATTTGTATGAATAACGAAGAAAAGCATCCCCCGGCAAGGGGAAAAGGGGGCAGGTTGCCCAAATCCAACCCGTCCATCCGCCGTGAAACCGTCAATCTGGACGAAGTCCGCCATGCACGGTTTCTCACCATGTTCGAGCAGTCCGGCCTGTTGTCCAAGTCCAAGTTCATTGCCGCACGTATCTTCGGGGAAGAGTTCAGGGTGATCCGAACCGACCGTGCCACGATGGAGTACGTGGCACGCCTCACGGAACTGTTCCAGCAGTTTCGTGCCATAGGTGTGAACTACAACCAAGCCGTCAAGGAGCTGCATATCCATTTCACGGAAAAGAAAGCGTTGGCATTGCTCTACAGGCTCGAAAAGCTCACCCTCGAACTCGTGGAACTGAACCGCCGTATTGTCGAACTCTCTGAAATACTCGCCTCGCATGGTAGCCAAGATCAGCGTGGGTAAGAACCTGTACGGTGCATTGGCCTACAACCAGAACAAGGTCGATGAAGGACAGGCGAAAGTCCTGTCCGCACACCTGCTCCGCCACCCCGAAGAGGGGCATTTCCGTCCGGACGAGTCCATGCGGCAGTTTCTCGAATGGATGCCGAGCCACTACCGCACCGAGAAGCCCGTCATCCATATCTCCCTCAATCCGCACCCCGACGACGTATTGACCGACAGGCAACTGGCGGACATAGGAAGCGAATACATGCAACGGCTCGGTTACGGCAACCAGCCTTACCTTATCTTCAAGCACGAGGACATCGGCCGCCACCACATCCACATCGTGTCCCTGAGGGTGGACAGTGAGGGCAGAAAAATATCCGACAAGTTCGAGCATCGCCGGAGCAAGGAGATTACCGAACTATTGGAACAGAAATACGGCCTGCATCCGGCGGAGGGGCAAAGGCAGGGTGAAGAATGGCAGTTGAAGCCGGTGGACGTTGCCGAAGGCGACATCAAACGGCAGATCGCCCGCACAGTCAAGCCTCTGCTCAGGCTCTACCGCTTCCAGACCATAGGCGAGCTTCGTGCCCTGCTCTCCCTGTACAACATAGGCATAGAGGAAGTCAGGGGGGAAATCAACGGACGCACGTATCACGGCATCCTCTATACCGCTTTGGACGGCAGCGGAAGAACAGCCGCCACACCCATCAAGTCCTCCCGTCTGGGCAGGATGACCGGTGCGGAGGAATTGCGGAAAAGGATGCGGGTATCCGCCTCACAGATCAAGTCTGATGACTGCCGTGAACGCCTGCGTCCGCTGGTATCGGATGCCCTGCACCGGTGTACCGACGAGTGGGATTTTCGTGACCGTCTGGCAAAGGAGCAAATAGGCTTGGTTCTTCGCCGTAACGAAACCGGCAGGATCTATGGTGTTACTTTCATCGACCACCGCAGCCGCACCGTACTCAACGGCTCACGGCTGGGCAAGGAGTTCTCGGCGAACGTGCTGAACGCACGCTTTCAGGAACAGCCGCAGGCAGCCTTGCCCGCACCTCACCGGCAGGACGTACCGTCCATACCTTCTACCGGACAGGAAGGCAGGCTTTGGGGAGGGTTGCTCTCGGATGCGGAACCGGAGCTGAATCGGGTTCCCCGCCACCCCAAGCTCCTGAAACCCGACAAGAAGAAACGTCGCCGCCGCTACGGACGTCAGGACTGACATCCTATCTTAAAAATTCAATTCAATAACCCGATTAAAATTCAACAGTATGTCGCAAGAAGATGATTTGCGGGGGCTGGCCAAAGTCATGGACTTTATGCGTGCCCTCAGTGTGTTATTCGTGATTATCAATATCTATTGGTTCTGCTATCCCTCCGTCCGGGAGTGGAACATCAATATCGGAGTGGTGGACAAGATACTGCTCAATTTCCAGCGAACGACCGGTCTGTTCGGTTCCATTCTCTGGACTAAACTTTTCTCCGTGACCTTTCTCGCCCTCTCGTGTCTGGGCACAAAAGGTGTCAAGGAGGAAAAAATCAGGTGGGTACATATCTGGACAGTCCTTTTCGCCGGTATCGTGCTCTTTTTTTTCAACTGGTGGCTGCTCGCCTTGCCCGTACCGCTGATGGTGCGCACCTCCTTTTACCTGCTTACTCTCGCCACCGGTTACCTTTGTCTGTTGGCCGCAGGCGTATGGATGTCCCGCCTGCTCAGGCAAAACCTCATGGACGATGTCTTTAACAACGAAAACGAGAGTTTCATGCAGGAAACGAGACTTATCGAAAATGAATATTCTGTAAATTTACCGACCCGTTTCTATTATAGGAAGAAGTGGAATGACGGCTGGATAAACGTAGTAAATCCTTTCCGTGCCTCCATCGTTTTGGGCACGCCCGGTTCGGGCAAGTCCTTTGCGGTGGTGAACTCCTACATCAAACAGCAGATCGAGAAAGGCTATGCGGCCTATATCTACGACTTCAAGTTTCCCGACCTCTCCACCATAGCGTACAACCATCTGATCGGCCATTTGGAGGGATACAAAGTACCGCCGAAGTTCTACGTCATCAACTTCGACGATCCCTCACGCAGCCACCGCTGCAATCCCCTCAACCCGAAGTTCATGACCGACATCTCCGATGCCTACGAGAGTTCGTACAGTATCATGCTCAACCTCAACCGGTCGTGGGCGGCCAAGCAGGGGGACTTCTTCGTCGAGTCGCCCACCATCCTCTTTGCCGCCATCATCTGGTTTCTCCGGGTGTACAAGGACGGCAGATACTGCACCTTCCCCCATGCCGTCGAGTTCCTCAACAAGCCTTACGAGCAGATCTTTCCCATCATGTCTTCCTATCCCGAACTGGAGAACTATCTCAGTCCCTTCCTCGATGCGTGGTTGGCAGGAGCCGCCGACCAGCTCATGGGACAGATTGCCAGTGCCAAGATCCCCTTGTCCCGCATGATCTCGCCGGCACTCTATTGGGTGATGTCCGCTGACGAGTTCTCTTTGGACATCAACAACCCTGACGAGCCGAAGATTCTCTGCATCGGCAACAATCCCGACCGGCAGGCCATTTACGGGGCGGCCTTAGGTCTGTACAACAGCCGTATTGTAAAGATTGTCAACAAGAAAGGCAAGTTGAAGAGTTCCATCATCATTGACGAGCTGCCCACCATCTTCATCAAGGGGCTGGACAACCTGATAGCAACGGCACGCAGCAACAAGGTATCCGTTCTGTTGGGCTTTCAGGATTTCAGCCAGCTTATCCGTGACTACACGGACAAGGAGGCGAAAGTGATTATCAATACCGTCGGCAACATCTTCTCTGGGCAGGTCGTGGGGGAAACGGCCAAAACCCTCAGCGAGAGGTTCGGCAAGATACTCCAAAAACGCCAGTCCATCTCCATCAACCGGCAGGATGTTTCCACCTCCATATCCACGCAGATGGACTCCCTCATACCGCCGAGTAAGATTTCCGGCTTGACACAGGGGATGTTCGTCGGCTCCGTCGCCGATAACTTCGGCGAGAAGATAGAGCAGAAAATCTTCCATTGTGAGATTGTCGTTGATGCGAAGAAGGTGGCCGAAGAGGAAAAGGCTTACCGGAAGATTCCCGTCATCACCAACTTTGTGGATGACGAAGGGGTGGATCACATGAAGGAAATGGTGCAGGAGAACTACAACCGCATCAAGGAGGATGTCAAACGGATCGTGGCCGACGAGCTGGAACGTATCGCCGCAGATCCCGACCTCAAGCACCTCTTGGAACTGAACAAATAACCGCAAACGGAAAACTCCCCCGCACGGCTCAGTCACGTGTGGGGGAGTTTGGTCTTTCATCGGTTGCGTGCCCTGTGCCTCTCGTCGTCCTCGTTCATCCGCTGGAGCATCACCTCACGCAGACGATCGAGAAAATACGTCCTGTCATCGGCCTTGCGCCGGCGCATCCGTGCGTAGTAGCTCGAAGCGTTCTTCACTTCTATGCCCAGCAGTCCGCACACGTATTCCACCACACGCTTCAGCGTGACATCGCCGCCGTTGAACAGCTTCAATTCGTGGCAGGCATACAGCAGCTCTATCAGGTTTATGGCTTCCGATGTCCAGATGACCGGCGGGTTGCCCGCCGGAATGAATGTTTCCACCGGACTGGCCGGGTGTATCTCATAGACGAACTTGCAGTGGGCTTGCATCCCTTCCAGATAGGTCAGCGTACCGATGATATAGGAGTAACAGATCAAATGTTCCTTCTGTGCCGTGCGGTAATGCTCACGCAGGATGACCAGCCTGCAACTCAGGTATTGCAGTTGGAAAAGGACAATGGTGATGTCGCTCTCCGCACGTTGCAGCTCGTACACTTCCTTTACGAACTCGGTATTGGCTTTCGCCAGTGTTTCCTCGTTGCTGTTCTCTTGTCCCAGCAGCAGGAGATAAGGGGTAACATTGAATAGTTTCATAATGCTTTTCCGTTTAAGTATGAAAATCGCTTCAATGTAGGAGCTTTCCCCGATATGCCTGTTCCGCTTTTCGCCGAAAGTGACGATGCCTATTCGCCCAGATAGAATTTACGGCGTTCTTTGCACAGCTCATTGTACAGATCCTTGTGCAGTTCGCTCGGACTTTGCTTCATCTGCTCCGTGCAGAACTCCCAGAAACGGTTTGCCGATGCGAAACCGTTCTTTTCGGCTATTTCCATAAGCGGACGGTCATAATAATATTTCAAGTCCCGTCGTATCTGCCCGATACGTTGCTCTTGGAGCCAACTGTTGGCGGAACGGCGGTAGATCTTGCGGAACTTCTCACGGAAGGTGGAAACGCTCATGCAGAACATCCCGGCAAGTTCCTCCACGCTGTGTGTGCGGTAGCTGTAACGGTTCACCTTCATCCGGAACACGGCGGCATACAACGGCTTCAGCCGTTTCTCGGCGAACTGGAAGTCCAGTTCGGTAAGGGGTGTGTACTGATGGCTGATCTGTTTGCGACGTTCCACGAAAAAATAGTCGCATACCTCGTTGCACATGCTATACAGGGGTTGTGGAGTGCCGGTATGGTACAATATCTCGCACAGATAGAGCATTTCCTGTGTGCGGTACGCTTTCCGGTAAGGCTCGGTGAAATGGTGCAGCAGGTCATTCTGTATCTCCACCTCTTTGGAGAGGGAGAGTAGCATCAACAGCGGTTGATATTCCCTGCATGATACCGGAGGCAATTCGGGCAGTTGTTCCATCTGCCGCAAGATATGACGGCACAGCTCCATGTTACGGGAGTAAGGCTCCAGCGCAAGGAATTTTTTTACGCTTTTCCCTCTTAGCAGCCCTTCCACCTCCGCACGGAGCGTATGGGTTGTTTCTCTCAGTGATTCCGGTGCGGTTGTCACCAGCAGTTCGATAAACTTTGTTTCCATGATAATGTGTTTTTAATGAATGAATTGTGATGTATTCCATCTGAAATTTCACAAAGATAACCGCCATGATAGGGTAACGACTTCCGCTTTTCGCCGGAAATGCTTCCGTATTTGGGAAAGAATTACAGATTTTACTTTTGCTCAACAGGTAAGACAAAGTGAATCCCCTTATCATCACTCCAAGGGGTATAGATCCAAAATTGAATACTATCATTCCCAAGTAATGTTTCGGTCATTTCAGGGTACTTCCCTTTCAATGTCCGGATAGTACCAATGTGTAAGGTATCCTTGCCGGACTCTTTCATTATAGGTATAAAAGAACCGAAAACAGATTGTAAGGCAGTATCCTCATACCGTATGGAGTGCCCGGTCTGAAACACAAGATTTTCAGTCGCCAGACTGTCAATCATGATTCGTCCTTTTCGGTATGGACACAAGAGTTCTCCTTTTTCCATTCGATGGATTAATACATTATAATTCCATCCCTGTTCATAGGACAATGCATATTCTATATCCTTATAATAATAAGCGATATGTCCCATTTGCTTTTTATCATCTGACATATTACAGATTTTGAACACCAGTGGAAATTGAATCCTGAATATGTAATCTTTTATATTGTCATACCGGATAATCACAGGCAGGTCGGACTCTACCTGCTTCACGGTAACAGTGTCATTCTTAACTTGAAATGAACACAATGTCATTATACAGCAAACTAATGGAACTATTATCCGTTTCATTCTTTAAATCTTTATAAATGAATAATAAGCCCAGCAACAGTAAAGCCCCCAAGCCGTATCTCCGCCCAGCAGACAGATGATCCGTTGTCTGAACTTCAAATCATATTTTTCATCCCTCAACCTTCTCAATTCCGGAAATAAGCCACTGAAGTCTATGGGTGTCCGGCTTAACAGATTGACCGGCAGGAGAAGGACTATCCCCACAAGTTCTTTCATGCCTCTCGACAGATAGAACGGTGCGAACACAAACATGACGGGCAGTTCCCACCACCGGTAGCCGATGTTCCGGTTCTTCTCGTTCCACTTGTCGATACGTGCCTGCTCCGCTCGTGCGGCGGCATCCAGTCTGCGCATGAAAGCTTCCTCTTTCTCTTCCACGACGTCGGCTGTCGCCTTGTCGTCCACGCCACGGTTATATAGCTCCAGCTTTGCCTGCCGTATCTGAGTGTCGGTATATTCGCCCGTCACGTTGTTGGCGATAAGCAGCAGTTCATCGGTCGTATGTTTCTTTAATCCTTTGCCCATATAGCTTATTCTTTTTTCCAGACATACTTTTTTTCTTTCAACAGATTGGAAGAACGGAAAAAGTCATCCACCACTTTATCCGTTTGTCCATGGGAGAAGTCCGCAAGTTCGCAGATATGCTTTTCCTTGTCAGACAAGCATATCCGGGTCTTTTCCTTATCGGTTCGGACAATCTGTAAGGTATGCCCGTTCGCCTTGTTCTTCACGAACAGGTGCAGTTCCTTCCCCCAATACTCGGAAGAAAGTAGTTCCTTGACCTGTTCCGGAGCGGCATGGCTGATAATCACGTTTTCCGCTTCTCCCATTGATATGGAATAGCCTTTCGGTCTATTCCGCCATATCCACAACAAAGTGTAGAACAGCATGGCAACGGCAATCAGCAAGACCCCGTATCCGTCGATTGTCCCTTCCAGCTTATTTCCATACCGACCGCCCCAGACGGTTCCGTGACTACTGCCGCCGGAAGCCAGCAAGTAGATTGCGATGCCGAACATGATCACCGTACCAGTTACCAACAAATAGAAGGAATGTTTTTTCGTTTCGTTCATAATCCGTATAATCTTAAATGACAGATGTTTCTTTCTCTTTCCTTATTCATGTCCTATTGGCTTGATAATCTAATAAATTAACAGAAAGTATTCTTTATAATTGAACAGCACATAAAAATATGCGGCAAACACAAGGATAGTCAGCACGACAAACAGCAGGTTTTTCCTTGGCCGACTTATCTCCCTGTAAATACCTCTTTCCTTTCTTGCTCTCCGGTCCGGCCAGAAAAGGAAGCCGTTCAAGCAATAAATAATTAATGCCAGTAATAAATGGGAATAGATGTGACACAAGTATTTCATCATGGCAATTCCCGACGTGACATACAACACGCTGTTAATCACTGCAATCATCATATACACCGTTACACTGAACAGTCCGACTGCAAAGGTCTTGTTCGACTCCGTGTTTTTGAAAATGGAATCGTAGATGAAGAAAATCGTGTAATACCAATATTTATACCAGCTCATATCTTCTACTTTTTTATGATTCAGCAGGAAGCGGACTTGCCGTTATCCTGCGTTATATTACTGAAATATTATCCGAGCAAACACTTATGGTATGCCTAATTTATCCCCCAACATTGCCAGTGTTATCAATAAAACGAACGGTAACACCAAGAATAAGATAGCCCAAATACTGGAATATTTTTCATAAGATTTATCAGCTTCTATTTTTAAATACCTGCGTTTATAACGATAATAAGCGTACACGGCAATCCACTGAATGACACAGATGCCAAAGTACCATGCGATGTATTCCCCATCACTGCCGCAATAAGAACGCGGATTAATTCCCGTAATAGCCCAATACAGCAATGCAAAACAAGCCTCGTAAAGCATAAGGGTCGTACTGAATATAAATGGGACATGAATATCCGTATAACTACTCGTATCCATATAACGGGTCATTTTCTGTGTCTTATACCATAAATATCCTAATATTCTATGAATCATACATTTTAATTGTTTATATGTATTCCTTTATGCAATACGTTGACATTAATAAAATTGGTTTAGGAATACAAGTATCAAAGCCCCAATAGCCAGAACCAAATATCGGACTGATAGCACAACCTTATCAGAGTATTTGTCATTATAGGGACTATTCTCATATCTCTTTAATAAAGTCGCTATTCGTCTTTTACCATAATACAGATAAATCCCGCCAAACGAGAGAACCGGACCTATCAACCAAATGATCACCCTTTCACCTCCGGTCGTATTGGGAAGAAAAAACTCTCCCGTGAGAAAAAACGAGAATGATAATATAAAGAAGAAATATGCAATCATTACTATTTCTGATAGGACAACAGTAGCTCCATAACGAGGAAATAGTCCACGTTTAATAGCAATCAAATAATAACGATAAAATAAGTATTCTAAAATCTTACGCATTGTTATTTTAATGTTAATGGTTCGTTCAGCAAGAAGCGGTTTCTCCGTTACTCTGCGTTATTAGCTACATTTCAGTCAAAAGTCATATAACACAAACAGACTTTTAACAAGATAATTTTCTACTGTCCACACGGCATAATATCCACCTGCACCGTCACTGTTCTGTGCACTGATGAACAGAGTATTTCCCTCACCCAATGCCACGACAACATTGTTTTGGTTCGGTTCATATAGATGTGTTATATATGCTGTTGGAAATTCCAATATTCCGGCAGGGTGCTTGATAGTGATAGACGCATATTCTTTATGTGGAATGTGATTATCTATACCTATCAAGTCAGAACAACCGTCAATGCTCCGGACAAAACCTGCTTCCGAGTCCTGAACAATGGCATGTTTTTGGGGATTAAAATCTTGGAAGCCTATTTCTACGTTCAATGTGTCGTTAGCATATACAAGGCATTTGTCTGTGCTTTGTGATTGCTTCTTCAATTGTGGCAAATCTGCCAAATAACTGATACGGCTTTTATGGATTTCTCCTGTATGGGTATTTCCATTCGGGCAAGTCTTGGTTATGCCCATTTCTGTTCCATATTCTACGCTATGCCATTCTTTATGGCTCTTTTGCGCATCCCAATCGAAAAATACATGATTATCCGATAATCTGCCTATGACTGTTCCACTTGTATCACGCACATTTACATATCCGTCCGCATCCTGAATGATACCGAAGCAACACTGTTGGGCTTGTATGGTCAAACAAAACAGAAATGTCAATATGCAGAACATTATCTTTTTCATATTCTTATTTACAGCTGACCGATGATCCATAACCATGCCTTTTGAATTAATCGCCATACCACATTGTAAAGAAATACAAAGACAAGCATTGCAAAGCATACACGGAGGAAATAGTCCTCAATGCGTTCCCAAACGCCTGTCTTTCGTTTGGGCATCAGTATGTCCGCCACGTCCTCAAAAGACTTGCAGGTAAAAATCGCTTGCCGGAACTCGTCTGCACTGTCCCAACACTCTTCCTTGAACCAGCGTGTTTTGGGGTATCGCTCCGCTATCAGTTCTTGCAGCTTTTGCAGCGGGAACGGTTCGGGACTGTCCTTGTATTCATATTCAATGGAAATTACACGTCCTTGCATCCCGGTACAATATCCCAATATACCTTTCCATTTCACCTTATGCGCCTCGGTTTCAATAAATTTCGTCCCAGTAGCATCTACAACAATGTAGTTCTTCCGTTTCTTCAACAACTTGGTATTGGTCGTTGTGTACAGTTGTTCCTTGCGAAACACGTATATCATGTTGCCTTTGGGGGCAAAACTGAATATTGGATATTTTAACCGGGCTTTCATTGTAGATAGTTTAATTTTTTATTCCACTAAGTATTCCAAATCTTCCACTTGAAACTTACGCCATAATACTATTCCGAAATTCCGGACGCTCTCCGGTAATGTCTTGTAATTGTCATCCATTCGGAGTTTACCCAAGTTAGGAGGTATGCCATAAGATTGTGGAAGCAGCATATCTCTTTCTCCACGAATGGCATACTTTTTATCGCCGCTGTGCATAATGATTTTCATCGTGAGGAGAGGCCCCGAAAAATCAGAGCGACACCCTAATTGATATATAAGCCATGTTTCACAGATACCGTCACGATCAATATCGTTGATATAGGGCTTGCATAGATAATCGACTGTAAACATTCCACAATATCCGTCTTCCAAAAAGTCATAGAGCTGCCAAAGAACAGAAAACTGTTCTCCTTTCTTTATGTAATGCCGTGCATATAGTTCTTTGGATGATATGGGTGTACCTTCCGGCAAGTCTTCTTGGTGTACGGGTGATTGACTGGTTATCAAATAATTTTCTCCTAACTTATCTGTCCATGTCATACAGTTCAAGAACTCTCCTTTATAGTCGATTTTTTGGGGGAGCTGGGTAAGTCGAAGATTTTTTAATGTGGAAACACCTTGTGCGTAGGTAAACTGCACACAACACAATATACCGATTATTACTACAATTTTTCTCATATATTCTTTTCTCTTTTTTATTGGTTGCTAATGGCAAGAAAGGACCACTGTTTAGGTGGTATCTTTGTTTGTTCATGGCAGTTTTACCCACCATGCACTAATATCATTTGTTCCACCTTACACAATCCGCCCAGCCCCATTCGTCGAACAGCCATGTTTCCAAGAAGAAAAGTGCAAAAGGCAGCAGGTAAAGGGTAATTGCCTGTACTACACCGACATGTTTGGAGCGGCGGTAGCGGTTCAGCAGTGCCAGCACACGGGCTTTCCGGTATCGAACAAGGATAAATACGCAAAGAAACAGATACATTGCGCCTAAATAGCCAAGATGTAAGGGCGACCATCGCTGTACAACATTGCAACATAGGAGAATGTCGCCGGGCAGAACCACCAACCACGACCAATACCAAAACAGCAGCGTGAAGCCCGACATCCGTCTTGGAATTGGCATCTTCCCCCAAGCCTCGCCCTTGAAATACAGGTAATCAAACAGGTAATACCTGTAATTCGTCCGTTTTGTACACTGCTTCACTCGTTCAAAATAGTTGTCTGTTTTTTTTATTCCTTTACTCATATATCTTCAATGAACTATGTTCTTTAAAATGCAAAATAAAGCAGGGTAACACCTACCACAACCCCGAAAAAGATACAACTTGTAATAATGAAAGCCAAATCGGGGTAATGGAAATCAAGTTCTTCATAAGAAATGGCAACATTCTTTATATACTTGTTCCATATCCATATTAAAACTTTTCCAAATCTCTTTACTGTGATAAGGCTACTCATATTGTCAATGGATCAGCGGGGAACGCTGTAAGCGTTATCTCGCTTCGTTATAAACTCAATTTATTTTGCATGATTGGCTTTTACCTACCCACCATTCCTGTTCTTCCACTTCACGAGCCTTTTGTATCTCGTCCGTTGTTAGGTTTTCATTATGGTAGGCATTATATAGATTGTCCCAACCATTCCTGCGATATTCCGGCGACACAATCCATTCTCCTGCATCATTGAACTGGCAGAAGTTTTCAGGAGTGTCGGGTATGACTTCATCTGCCCAAGAACAGACTTTTGTCAGTCCATTTGCGGATTTCCACTTACCCCGATATTCAGACAAGTTCAATTTTAGTTCTGCTATTTCATTCCATCCTTTCTCTACCTGCTGTCCGTTCATCCGATACCCTTGCTTGAAAGAACCGGAGAATGCACCGATATATTGTTTATCTCCGTATTCCGCAAACGAGTAATGCCCACATATGAAACCCATCACTTCCGTACATTCACTTCGTATTTGAGGGACAGAAGAAATACTATCTATACAGACCTTTCCCTTAAACGGACAGATTACGGATAAACGGGTACGACTGACACCGCTTATTTCATATTCTCTATTATCTGTTTTCCGAATTTTGGAGAAATGAATGTCAATTCGACTGCAATCTTCTCCCAATATGCCAATCATGCTTAAATTGCCAAACAAGTCTGAAAGGTCTTGTCGCAAAATATCTACTTTGGGATTTTGTGAATAGGCTACTTCACAAACCCAAAAGAGTAAAAAGATACTGATATGGTATATTTTCTGTTTCATATTTTGCACTATTGTTTATAATGGTTAGAAAGGAGCATCGTTAGATACTATCTTTCGTTGTTACTAACTAAATTCTTCATTACATAATTTTCAGCCAATGGTGATGCCTTATTATGAAATAAAGTAATACAACCAAAAAGGGATAAATCATCCATGACATAAGAGAAGAAAACTTTGGGCTATTAAGTAGCAGAGGTTTACTCCTGATGATTTCCATACCTTTTTTTCTTTTTATGTAATACGAGCACAATATTTTGTATAGTAAAATGTAGATTATTATAAAAACTACAAAAGGAGTTTTATAATCGAAATTCTCCTCTATCAGCAGATATACCAATGCTATAATAGGAAGAAATAATATTCCGCATATTAAATTTATCGTTCGTTCATGGGGGTCTTCTAACATGAATTTATCCCTATTAAAGATGAATATTTGGTAATACATCGCATCTAAAAAGAATTTTATCATAATCTGTTATTCATATCGAGGTTACAAATAGAAGAAACCGCATTTCATACGGACACTCCTGAAAATATGGTATCCGTCAAAAGGCGGTTTCTCATTAAAGCGAACTTATGAAAAACTCGCTTACCAAGTGTATTTTCTCCACGGACTGCTTTCGTGTGTCAGTAATTCATCGGCAGTACTTTTCATCACAGAATTATATGCACTCTTGCCTCCCCATAAGGAACGGCCAATAATATAGCTCATAGCCATGTCCTTCCACGAAGAGAAACCGGAATGTGCCATGTCATATGCAATATCAATATATTTCCAAGCATCCATATCGGAAATATAACCTATTTCACAGCAGGCACGAGCAAGGAAGCAGATGCGTCCCGCATCCCAACCGACAACACCGTAGCGTTCCAAATCTTCCTTTTGTGCAATTACTTTACAAGATAGCAGTTCGTCATAAGTTTCCTGCAAGTTCTGAAACTGCATGACAATCTTGTCGTAATCTTCTTGAGATGTCATATTCTGCTGAAAGATATCATCTTGTTCTTCCGGTTTGTCCAATAGAAATGCCTGATAGACAAAGGGGAAATAATACCGGTATCCTTTTTGGCAAAGATAGTCTAATTCCTTCCGGGCAGCTTCCGTGGTTTCGATGCCCCACCATTCTCCGAGTATCTTGGGCAACATATCGGAAATACCGGTTTCCATCGAGTTCTGATAAGCCCCTTGTTGAGAGGCATACATGGCTCCGATGGCAATCCTCTTGCATTGTTCATCGCTCAATTTTGATTTGGGATTCAGGCATACGCCTTTGAAAGCCCTGCGTATTTTCCTGATAAATAAAAATGCGCTTTTCCCTTTCTTGAAAAGCCAAAAACCGCCTATGACAGCAGCTATCGTAACAGATATCCAAAAATCGTTACTCATATTGTTATCATGCTTTTTTAAGGTTCTTACTGTTATTCTCCCCAATTCGACTGCTTCCACGGCGATTCATCATTTCCCAGCAGGAGTTCTACTATCTCGTATGCCGTTTCACTGTCAGCAGGCTCACCATGCCATACACCACGTCCCATGGTGAAACTCCGTCCGTACTCTTCCCATGAAGAAAAGTGTTCGAGTGCGGTGTCTGCCGCTACCTGCATGATCTGCCACATCTCGTTTTCACTGACATAGTCGCAAAGGTATGCCCAACGCCCCAAGTTTACTACACGTACCAAATCCCAAGCGATGACACTTTGCGGTATTTTTCCGGCAGGACACCAACCGTTTTCTTGCATTTCCTTGGCAATTAAGCAAACATCCTCCATCTTGTCATTCCCACCACAACGTTCTTCTGCCGATATATTTTCCAATCCGCATTCACGGATTTCAGCCAGTGCCCGGTCTGCTTCCGCATGATGTCCTTCTTCAAACAGCCATTTCACGATATCCAGTGTACTTTCCCGGTCTGTCACATTCCACCATTCCCGAAGTGTACATTTGATGCTGTCAACATCGTTTTCGCAATCAATCGTATCCACGTTTTCATCATTATAGACTAGCATGGGTGCACCGAAGGCCAATAGGCGAAGCTGTCCTGTATCCAGTTTTCCTTCACCGGATTTGTTGATAGTCCATCCTGCATCCAAGTCGTCTGTATCATAGAAGTCCTGCATCATCTGTTGTGCAAATGCCATGTTCTGCCCGCCTGCTTCCGCCACCGTTCCCACATCTATTCCGGCCGCTTTCAACATGGCCTCCTGCTGTGCTTGCATTTCAGCCATATTAGGAATGCCGGCTGTCATTTGGGCCATCATCTGCTCCTGCATACCATCCGGCATCTGGAATCCCGGAATGTTTCCGAACATGGACTGCGCCTGTTCCATTGCTGCCTTTACTGCGGCTTCCTGTGCTGCTTTTACCATATCCTCAGGACTTTGAGGGGTTGTCTTTTCTTTTGTCATATCGTTTAAATTCTTAATGATGTTGATAATTATCCTTCGGCTCCTGCCGCTAATAGAATTTCCGTAATCTCGTTGTAGCCACGCTCGCTGGCATAATACAATGCCGTCCGTTGAAAATTGTCGGCCAGATTCACATTCGCTTGATGCTCCACGAGAAGTGCAACAAATTCATTGTTACCCTCTTTGGCTGCGAGAATAAGCGGAGTTTCTCCATTTTCATTCTGCGCATCGATTTGCGCGTTTGTCCCTATCAAGTCCCGGCCAACAAACTTGTTTCCTGACCAGACTGCGAAATGCAAAGGAGTATTGCCGTTTAACAGAGCTTTGTTTACGTCTGCACCGGCATCAATCAACAATTTCGCCACTGTAAGATTCCCCTTCATGCAGGCGATAATCAGCGGTGTTTCCCCTTCATCGTTCGGTATGTTCAGCATATCGTCTGATGTGGAAAGCAATATGCGGACTGTTTCCGACTGCCCGTTAAAAACAGCCTGATGAAGAGGTGTGTTACCATGAATATCGCTTGTTCCCACAGACAGGCGCAACACGACTTCCCGCAATCCGTGGGCTGTAGCGTAATCTACCGCTTTGTGTCCCGAATTGTCTGTGATCTCCGTATCGGCACCCTGTTCTATCAGAAACAAGGCAGCATCGGTGCGTTTGTTGTCAAGGAGGCGGATTAAGGGTGTACGCCCTTCCTTGTCTGTGGCATCCAGATCCGCTCCATATTGTACCAGTTTTCCTATTATTTCCTTGTTTCCGCTCTTGGCAGCCGCATGTAAGGGTGTTTCCGAACTATTGTTTGCAACGGAAACATCCGCATCGCAGTCAAGAAGAAGGCTCACAATGTCCCTAAAACCTTTCAAGCAGGCATGATACAACGGAGTATTGCCTTCCGCATCCCGTTTGTTTACGTCAACATCTCCTTTTTTCAGAAATATTTGTACTATGCTTTTATGCCCGTTACGGCACGCATTTAAAAAAGTCAGGCTATTATCCATACTGTCTTCAACTATATTTCAATAAAAGCTTAATAAAGTTTTCGTTATTCTTTTCCGTTGCGACATCCAAGGCTGTTTTTCCCTCGTTATTCACGGCGTTCACATCCGGTTTGCCAAAGTCCACGATCAGATTGAGTGCTTCTTTTATTCCTATTTGACCGCTGGCAGCGATGTAGTGCAACAGTGTATTGCCCCATTTGTCTTTCGCATTCATATCGGCACCGGCTTCCAGCAAAATTTCAAGCGTATCGGCATGTTTCTCGGTGCAGTGACGCCATCCATATGGATACGACCGTGGAATGCCGGCAAAATCCGGAATATATCCATCCCAAAAGCATCCTCCGTAAAGCATCATTGCCGGAGTCTGTCCTTGCAGATTGACTGCGTTCACGTCAGCTCCATTCTCCACAAGATATTGAACAACCCAATGTTCCCATTCAGCCCCTGCTGACCGTTCCCGGCAGGTAATGGACAAGGCTGCGTTGCCTTCCTTATCAGCAGGATTATTTGGGTGCCAGTTGCATTGCGTAAAGCATTGAAGAATACGCAGGCATTCTTCCTTGTTTGTGAGCCCATGACCGTTTTTCTTTGTCCATACGGCAAAAGCTGTCTGTTCTTCGGAATCTCTGAAATCCGGATCGGCTCCGCTTCTCAACAACATTTCCGCAGCTTCGATATTTTCCCATAGCAGGGCGCAAGCCAAAGGAGACTTACCCCTGAAATCAGATAATTCCTTATCCTCGCATATCGTCTGTAATTCTATTCCCGAACGCAAGAGAGCGTCCAAAGCCGTCAAGTCATTGTGCCATAATGCCTGAAAGACATTCAGCCCTCCGATAAGTGTGGCAAGCTCGTCCGCTTTGGAGTCTTGGCCGGACAGCAGAGCCCCGATCCGCCGTACATCCCCTTCCATGGCAATGTCGAGAGCTGTCTTGCCCACGTTGTTCTTGTCCTCCGGATCTATCTGTTCGCTTTGCAAGATGCATTTTGTTGTGAGATAGCATTGGGCTTGGGTTTCCTGCAAGTGTTTAAGGCTTTCATACGTTTCCTGTTGTGTCCTTTCTGAATACCACCTCTCAGCAAAATCTGCAATCTTCGCCTCCTCTCGTTTGATATCGTCGTTTATGCATCCGGCTGTTTGGCAAATAACATGTAACACATTATCTCCATTTTGATTCGTGGAATCGATGCGGCAACCCGACATCAACAGAACGTCTGCCATCAGGAAATGCCTCTCGTACACCGCCCGGATCAAAGCTGTCGTATTCTTTCCCGAACGTGGCACTCTCGCACCTTTGGAAAGCAACAGTCCGGCAATGTCGGCCAGCTTGTACTCGTCCCAAAAATGGTAATAATTCAGTCCTGCCAGCACACATAGCGGCGTATCACCGTCGTCATTCTTAGCATTCACATCCGCGCCACGTTCCAATAATATGCGTACTGCATCCATATCGGCAAAGGCACACGCCATATGCAGAGGAGTGTTGTTTCCCCTCATTCCGTCCCTACTGTCAACCGGGATATCCCTATATGCTGCGTAGATATCGGATTTCGGTTTTTTGCTTGTATGCAAGTCATATATCTCTTTACAAGTTATCATTGTCGTTTCCTTTATTTATTAGTTCTTCGATATGTTTATATCTACCTCCCAAGCGGACGGAGATAGCCTTGACTTCACCATGCAAATGCAACCTGAAAGCTGTTTCCGCCTTTAGCCGCAACAATTGTATATATGCCAAAGAGTCCGGAATGCCTTGAGGGATAGGATAAAAAGGTTCTTCTTCGGCATAATCGTAACGAAGAAACGCTTCTGGCAGTGTTGCGATACCGGCAACTTCACCGCCGGACACAAACCGTTCCGCCTCACAAAGCAATCTGTAACATTCGTCATACCACTTTACCATGAAGCAACATAGTGCCTTGTTGTACAATACCCAGAAATCCTTGTCAGGAATACGGTCGAAGCACCAATAAGCGGCAGGGAAAGCCTTGCAGGACAGAAGTGATATTCCGGCAGAGAACAGTAGTTCTGCCTCTCTGCCGGTAATCTTTGGTGTATTGGTAAATAATGCCATGATCAAGGAAGATTATTGTTCGATTTCTACTTCACCGGCCTCATTGGTTTCAAACGGCACAGTATAATAATTTGTCCAGATATGCCTTCCTCTGACCTCCTTTTGCTCGTCTTTTTTAGTAAAATTGAGTTCGAACATCTGACGTAATTGTCTGAACTCCTGTTTGTGTTCATCGCCCCATTTCTTCCAGCGGCCTTCGTAATCCTTTGGAACGGGACGCATATACAGCACATATTTTTCCACTGATTTGAATTCATATTGCTTGCCTTCTTCCTGAAGGAGTACCAGTTCGCCGCCACGGGCAATGGTATTCCGTATGTCCTCGGCATTCACTTTGTCGATATCAATGCCTGTGGAATATTCATAAGAATTTGATGCGTATTTCTTTTTTGTCGATTCTTCGGGCACAAATTCACCGTCCGTGTAATTGATGATCAGTGTGTAGTCATTATCTTCCTTGTCGATGTAGTCCACACTGATCCGACTCAATATATTTTCCAGTTTACGTTCATCTCTGTCCTCCACCCATTCTATGCGATACACTTTGTATTCGTTTATATCCACATTGTTTTTTACAAGCTCTTTTATCTTGGCTATGCCTTCATCTGAAGCCATGGCACAATCATTTACGGACGTACAAGAGGATACAGCCATTGCTGCAACCAATACCACAAACAGGATTTTCAGTGATTTTGCATTCATAATCTTTCAAAATGTTTTTAAGTTATAAATAAAGAATTGATTAGTTGAATAAAGAGCGAAACTCCTCGAACTCTTCCTGCGACGCAAAATATTTGGTCTCGAACACGATGTATTTATCTGGAAGACTTACCTTAAACTGGTTTTCTTCATCGTCATCTTTTATATAACTGATGTCGGAAATAAGGAAAGAGTTATATTCTATTTTGCTTTTATATACCTGAGGATATGTCACCCGTCCTTTATCCACGGTGATGGTTCCTCCCTGTGCCGCCAGTACCCGAGCCTTTCGTATGTCGAAGAATGTCATTATAAGTAATAGGACACCGCCAATAATCAAAATCGTGGAAAAGACTCCCGGAGAGAGGATGACTGCCCGCCTGATACGTAATCCAAAAGGGTAAATCAAAGGTACGACGATCATTCCTATTCCGAACGCCAGACTTGACCATTGGTTTGTCAAGGCACTTTTGGGAGTGTAACTGAAAGTTTTATACACACTTTTGAATTTTTCGGTTGCTTTTGTTGTTTCCATACTATTTATATTTTAAAAGTTGATGTAATCAGCGCATCTGCTATCAGGATATTTTCTGAAATGCCGGGAATTTCTCTTAATGTGGCTTTTGCTTCCGCTATGCTTTCACTGTTCATTTGTGAGAAGATCCATTTCTGTATTTCCGGGAATACGGTATATTCCGTGACCTCCCAATCAGGAATGCGGCAACGGATAAGTGTGTCAAACACGAAATCACGAATGCTGTTTTTCGCCATTGTTTCGGCCAACCGTTTCATGTTTACCTTTTCACAGCCGAGAAGTACACACCCTGAATATACGGAGAGCATATCGGAAGCTCGGACTGTGCCATATTCCATACATTTGATTGCCGCTTCTATCAGATATAAAAGCAGGTTGGCTTTTAGATAGCGTTCGCTTCGTCCCATAGAATATCCGGCATAGAGTGCTTGGATCACATGATCAAGAAAAGATTCGCTCGTTTCTGCCAACAAGCGAGTGCTATCCGGAGCTATGAATTTGCCAATACGACCGTTTCTTTCCAATTGCCTGATACGGTCTCTTTCGACAAGTGCAGCCTGAAAGTTTTCAACCATAACTTTCCGCTGGTTCTGCCAAGTGGATTTCCGGTCACGGGCATTGGAGAATGTGATTTCCATGTAACCATCCGACACGGACGCAGCGATTTCCATTGTCCCGCTGCGAACTGTCATGTCGGAAATTTTGTCCCACTTTGTTCCGTCTACCATAATTTCACCGCCGAACAGTCCGGCTGAAACTGGCAGGACAGAGGCTGGTACTTTATTTTCTGCTATCCACAAGTAAATGGCAGAAATATTATAAACATTCTCTTCGTTTCGGGCGGCAGTCACTCCGGCATCTTCCCAGACAAGGAAACTTCGTTTGTCATATTGTATGGTCTTGCCGTTGTCATCCTGCATGGTCTGGTGGGTAAATACAACTTTCTCTTTACCGAAAATACCTGTCATGGTCGTATATGATAATGGTAGGCTGACATTTTGCCCGTTTATCTTTAATATGCCTTCCGTAATCTCCACTCCGTCCGTTTTTGTCAAGTCGGGACGTCCTTTTTGTTTTTTACTATCCTCTTTCGGCAACTGTGGTTTTACACTCGGTAGCTTTCCGCACGGTGGCGCAAGCATCAGAGTAATATCTTCTGAAATGGGTGGTAATAAAAGGTCTATGTCAGGATAAGGCTTAGGATAGTTGAGCCAATACCCCAACTTCTTCGGACGGTTTGCCGTGCGAAGAAAATTCCAGAAATCTTCAGACAGGCTCAGTATGTCCTCTGTATGTTGATGCGTGTTTATCACAATAGATCCGTCGGGCAACGCATGGACACCGTGAAAACTCTCGCCGCCGAACACCCCGGGACGGATACGCAATACCTCATCTGTCCTTCGGTTCCAGAGACGGGCATAATCGGAGCGGTTACCATTATTGTTGCTGTTTCCCTCCACCAAAATCCAGTCACCGTGAAATATGCGCAACCTGAATAAACCGGCACCGATATAATGAAACGGGGCGACACGGCATCTTCTCGTTGCCATATCGAGATCAAGCAATCCCGGTTCCAGCCATATTCCACTATTGTTCCTTGCATTGTATTCGTGCAGCATAAGAACACGTGTTGTATCCGGTACGGGAATACAGCCCTCACAGAACGTTCCATACCCGAACATGGAGAATGGCATGGCAGTATATTTCCCATTGTCATCATATCGGATGATGTCCGCTTTATGATAGTCCCCCATCGTTATATACAGCGTTCCCTTCCCGTCCATTCCGAAGCCGGGAGAATACATCAGACCTTCCGGTAACATGATACGGCTTACATATTTCACTCCCCGTTCCGTCATTGTATGAATGATGGCACTTTGGACATCTCCCAGACAGAGATAATGCCCGCACCATTGGAATTCGTGATTGCCATAAACACTCAAATCACATAAACGTGGCCATTTGTCCGCCTCTAATGGATTCTTTCCCCCGATAGGCATCTCTCCCAAAGAAGAAGAATACAACGCAGCATAAAAGTCCAGTTCCTCCGAATATATAAAACTATGGATTTTCCTAATTTTGAGTTTCACCGGCTGAAGGGGACGGATACGCAAATCGACTATGAATGTACCTTGCCATTTCGCCTCTTTTTTTTGTTTCCATTCTCCATAGGCGAAATAACCGGCAAAACCTCTTACGATATAACAGATACCGTCATCCGGCCATTCCATTTTTTCACGGGGCATTTGCTTGCGTGTACTGATATGCCGTGCTGCAATCCCGAAATTACGGTGCGGCTGTTTGAGAAGATTGCAATATTGGCCATACTTACGGCATTTCTTTTCGAAAATCTCCATATCCGTTTGTGGAAGTAATTCCAACAGGTATATCTCGTCCCCGTCCAAATCATAGAGCGCATACCCGCAGGTGGTAAGTTCTTGTCCTACGGCAGCTATACCCACCTCGTGTGAAAGGCAGAAATATTGAGATACGATTTCATCGAAACGCTTGTCTTTCAATACTGGGACTGCGTCTCCCCATTTCTTTCTCATTTCTTCTACCGTATCTCCTATATCTCCGTCATGTTTGAGAATATCAAGGGCATTGTCACGTACCTCTTCCATATAGTCATTCTCATACAGTTCCATTTCACTCTTAATCCATTCTCCCACAGAGTTTTTGGATATTCCTTTTGTGACATATACATTAGCAGGTATTTTTGAGAACCGGATACCGTAATTTGAAAGTTTGTGCATCAAGGGTACAAGTTGGTCGGGAGTATAAAGTTCATTCTTCATTGACCATTCTCCATTGCATAGGAGAAAACCATCTTTTTCATTCCATTCTCCATGAATGCTGTTGTCCCCATTGCACACATGAATTTGATAACTCGTGAAACGGGTATAGTCATCAAAAAGAGAACTCGGTCCAAATAATCGAACTGTCAGGATAAACCATGTCTGTTCGCCTCCCTTATCGTTCGATGTCGGGAACATTTCCCCGTCGGAAGTAAAATGGAAGGATATACTCCATTCAAAATCATCAGGGTAAGGAATATTGGCCTTTGCCAACCATTGTGTGCCTACAAGAGTGGGGATTATATTCTTGTAATAGTCTGCAAGTTTTCGGTTCAGTTCATACAGATGTTTCTGCTCTGGTAATAACAGTACGATGCGATACAATATATTAAGATCTCCCGGTCCTTGTTCCATAAGGGCATGGGCAAGTTTTGACAGACAATCGATGGCACGGGAATCGGAAGACAAAGCCAGTAAAGCCACACAATACCAAAATCTTATAATATCGTAATTAAAAAGTCCGGTCATACAATAATTCTCCAGTTCTTGTACTGTGGCAGGTATGCAGTGATAGCCTTGCAGAACATCTGCCACTATGCGGATAAGTTCTCCGTCTGTCACATACGGCTGCATACGCAATATCTCCTTTCTGTTGGTGGGAGCATGAATATAAGAGTTGAGCGCAGAGTTGAACCGGTTAATTTTGTCAGACAGCGTCACATTGCAATTTGCCGGTGCCGGTATGCAGATTTTGTTGCTGACATAACATCTGGGATGTTTTTCGCTTTCATAAATGTATGGAATACAATCGGTGAGATACCATTTCCAAAATTCCCTGTTCAATTCAGGATTTATTTCTGACAAGTCTGCCGCACCTCCATTGCAGGAAAGACTTGCTAAAAACTCAGCGTCCCATTCATCAGAAGCAAGTTCTCCGTCATTTTCCGCAACTTCTTCACAATCGCTACAGTTCGTCGTTGCTGCATAAGCTGCTTGTACTGCTGCCATGCCTGCCATAAGTGGAGCAAAATTTTCTCCATAATCATGTCCTTGTATAAGGCTGGAAGTGTAGTCCGCCATTTTTATTATTTCATCTGGAATTGCTTTTTTGTACAAGTAATGCTCCGCTTTTCGGAGCAATCCGATAATTTCATGGCTCTCTCCGGAATGTTTTTTCCAAATCGGCAATACTTTGAGTGCACACAATATACCGATTCTTCCTACTATGCGGGAAGACCGGAATGCCCGTAGGATTTTATATCTTGATGGGCGGGACAGGTGGCCTTGTGGCGAATTGGAAATTTCTTCTAACCCTTCTTTTATCAATTCTTTTGGAAAATCAAGCACTTCAGTTGCCTTTTCCGGCACGATGAAAGTAATAACTTCCCGGTCAGGATTTTCATATATGGAAAGAGTCATATCCAGATACCAGTGCCAATACTCTTTCCGTTTTCTTGTATCACCGTTTTCTTCATAGACAAAAGGATTTCCACCAGAATAGACAACTGATCCTATAAAATCAGCATTCCAGCTTTCATGATCGAAAGAGCCGTCATCTTCTCCACAATAATCCTCGATATTTAATATAGACGCAGCATCATACCCTACTGTATATCCAAGCATCACAATGGCCCAGCCCACGGCTGCATCTGTTTTCTCATGACTGTCTTCCACATGAATCCTCAATTTCTCTGTTTCTGACAATATATCTTCGGAAGAGTTTTCTGCTTTATATAAATAGCTGTTTATGCAGGAGAGTACTTGTGCATGAACATCATTTTGCTTTCCGGCAGAAAAATAAATCTTCTTACAGCACTCGCATTGTATTTTCTGTATGGCACGTATATTACCAATCCGTTTCATCAAATCAATCCTTAGCGATAAGGGTAAGTGTCCCATACTGCTTTGATTGACCAATTCTTTTAATTCATTTATTCTATCTGTTATTGTATTTTTCTCAGGATGGACTTTCAGGAAAGTGTATTCCCATTTAGATTTGAGATGTTGTACATACAGTCTGCTATAATCAATGTTGGCGTGAGGAAAATAACGGTCATGGAAATCCGACAGCCGGAAGTCCGACGCCTTTATATAGGCATTCCCGTTTCCGTCCAGACTTATCTCAGGTTCTTGAGATAGCATCGGAACAATCGACGGGTTGTCCGCATACGTTATCCGTATGTACTGTTCACCGTCCTTTTTTTCTTCATACAGGACGATGCTTCCACACTGTTTCTGTACCTTGTCCATATCTCTGGAATTGAATCATGCTCCAAAGATAAAGCAAAGTATTTTAAATTTGAACGACTGTTCAAAAGTATTTTTTATCGGAACATATTAAATATTATTAAAAGGGTATTGTGGCAGCACGCTAATTGTTAGTAATGGGTTAGCGTGGAACGCTGTTAGGCGTTATCACGCTTTGTTAATAACTTTTTTCTATTTAATAGATACGAAATACCTGTTAATAAGAACAAGTAAAAAAGAATCCCTTGACAAACGCCCCATAATAATATAAAATTCCCAATTTGTGGAGTAGCAAGAGAATCATAAGGTGGTTCTACATGACCGCCACAATATTCTTTCAGTTCTTCCATTCTAAAATAATGTATATATGACCATAGAATAAAGCCAAATAATATAAATTGCGAGAATATTCTAAAATCCAGCTTGTGCAAAAATAAATCACAAATCAAATACGCAAGAATACCTATAATAAGTAGAAAGGTTTGGAAAAAGGGTGTAAAGTCCATAGCCCCACCCGTATCAAATGGACTAACTATCCACCTCAATATCAATAATAGCACTCCCAATAAAAAGAAGTAGATTATATGGGGGAAATATGTTCTGTTTTTTACGTTCATGTTTCGTACTATTAGTTATTAATGGTTAGAAAGAAACATCGTTAGATGCTACCTTTCGTTGTTACCGATATTTTTTTAATGTTTTACGAATAAAGTTATCTAACTCTTTGGAATTATAGAAATTCCATGATGAATATGCTATCATATTACCTTTAGAATTTTGAGATATGCTCCAATAATTCATATATTCTTTATCTACGTATTCATTAATCCTAATAATTTCATCCAGCGATAAGTTACTTAATTGAATAAAATATTCGCCGGAATAATCTTTATTGATAACTGACGTACTATCAACAAACTTATTCATGTGCGCAATACAAGCATAAAGGGCATATCCCTTTGCTTCTTCAAGTCGTTCTCTATACACAACCTTTTGTGTTGTACAACTTGTGATTACGCAAAGCATACACATCATTGTTATTATCACTTGTATATGTTTCATACTATATAACTTTAGTCGTTATCGATAATGGTTTGGTGAGGAACAGCGTTTAGCTGTTATCTCGACCTTGTTACAGACGATTTAATTAACATAGTTCCATTTCCAATATCGTATATACCTGACCTTTGTCATTGCGAATAAGTATGGAAATGAAATCAAAAGCATTACATTTTAGATACTCTTTGTTTACCCAATCGCCGTTGATTAGTTGTATTTGTTCGCTGGCTGGGTATTCATCATCGAAATCGGTATTACTGCATCCAAGAATGATAATTTCAAATTCTGTTTCAGCATCTTTATCTACAAACTGAATTTCAGGAGATAATGGTAGTTCTCTTTTATCCTCTATTAGTAATGCTTCATATCCATTATACCTTTCATCTAAAAGAGTAATCTTTTCTCCTGAATCTACTGAATACGCATATATTGCCAAAGGAAAATTTTGCTTGTCTACCATGTAATTATCAATTAATTCACCACAAAAATAAAGTCTGAATTTTGTTTCATGTTGTGGTGATATTAACCGACCTTTCCAATACACAGGATTATTAAACCATGAATCTTCTATCAATTCAGGAAAATAGTCTTTGTGTATAATGAATGGTTTTAGATAATCCGGTATATATTCCATATATTTCTGTATTAAGTTGTCTATAATGGCTTGGAAAGGAACACTGTTTAGGCGTTATCTTTCCTTGTTACCGATATATTTTTACGAATATTGCCAAAATCCTGCAATAATATTACCTGTTACATTATGCTTGTATAAGAACAAAGCCCCATACATAAACACATATTCCATATTTTTTCTATAACCTTCTTCATCTATTTGTAAAAAGAAAGAATAGTTATCACGATGCAAATCCTCGTAATAATAATCCTTATATTGAATGAAGCGAGGCTCACCACCAATTTTTATAAATTGAGTATCTGTATTTTGCTCTTTAATATAATTGTCAATAGAATTTAATCCTAAATCTGCGATACTCTTACTTGTATCATTACTCATTGAGGAATATTCATGTTCTATAACCTTTACGGCTATCGAAGGATAGATGTTATTCTCTATAAGAATTTCAAAATTATCATGTATTAGAATAGAAAGCATCTTATCTTCCTTTTCTGGGTGTACCAGTGTTGCATAGAATTTATAATCACAAGGGATTTGTTCTTCTATACATTTAGGTGGATTGCCACCAATCCTACCTTTTACATCCTTATCAAATGGAATACATTTGGCATATCGTTCATTCATATTTCTGTAGTTTAATTATTATCGGTAATGGATAGCAGGGAACGGCTTGTCCGTTATCCTGCGTTGTTATCAACCTATTTTAACCTCAAAGTTTATCAGCACTCTTAAATCTGCCGATTGTTTGGGTGTTAATATCAATGTATGGAAGTGTCTTGACTATCTTAATATTTTCAAGGTTCTCACTTCCGCCCATTGCCAGTAGTGGGGAATAGCCGAAACACTCGTCAAAGTCCGGCGTTCCAAGTTTCTCTTGCATTACGGAATAATTTTCTAAATCAAACCAGCCCTTTAAGAAACTCTGATTGAAAATTATTTTATTAAGAAGTAATGCGAGATTGTCAGGGAGTATTAGGTATGTTCCGTATCTGACATTCAAATAAACAATATAATTATTTAATTCCGGGTTCTTTACATAAGCAAAGACATCACCGAAAGCCGTACACATGAATGGCAGAAACGATATATCATAGTCCATGACATAGCAAGAGTTCAGCACATCTTGGTAATCGGACGGATTTATGATTTTAAGCATTCCGTTACAATAACTGCCCAATCCGGCTTCTTGCCATAAAGTAGTCAGTTCGGCATAAGACATATCGGCATATTTAGCAATAAAGGTATCATCTACTGCTTGCCTGATACTATTGAGGTTCTTTTCTAAAAATTTTTCGTACATATTTGTGCACTTTATGGTTGATAATGGTTAGAAAGGAGCATCGTCAGATGCTATCTTTCGTTGTTACCGATTGTTTAACTTTTCTGTATATATCGCTATCTTTATAAATCAGACCTCTCTTTTGAATAAGAAATTTGTAAACTATTCCTTTTTCAATAGCCTTTTGCTTGTCACCTTCCCAACCTCCACCAACAAAATGTAACACTTGCCCGGGATAACGCTCTTGAACACTTGGCGGATATAATTCTGGAACTGTTTCACAAATGATTGTATCCTGTTTGATTTCCCATTTTCCTGTATGATAAGTAACACAAGTAATATCCCACTCATCCCGAATTTCCATAAATTCAAATGTACTGTCTGATTTTAATTTTATGGTTGCATCAGATGTCACAAAAAAATCATTATACGATTTTTTCTTCCTATGTTTATATATACCTATCAAATCAGAACGGTTTATTCCATATTTTATTGGCAGAGAACTTGTTTTGTATTTCTGCTCAAAGTACCATTCTTTGCATGAATTGGGGAAACTCCATACATGTATATTCTGTTGTATGGTATCTTTGGCAACAAACTCTACAAAGTAGCTGTAAGGAGAAGCCATTGTTTCCAATACTAAAGTATCACCACGCATACATTGAACAAAGAACTCCGAACAGTCCAGTCCTACAATTGGACTACCGAACTTGGGATTATTCTTTACACGAAGAATAAACCCAATATTGTATAATATTCCGTCATTTACAATTTTCCCATGAAAGACAATAGAATCAGACATCGTTTGTCCCATTATTGTCTGAAACAAGAACATCAGTATTATGGTATAATATATCTTCATCTCTATGCTATTATCGGTAATGGCTTGAAAAGGAACGGCGTAAGACGTTATCTTTTCTCGTTAATAATATATTTACAGCTTCTCGAAAGTTATATCATCCGACACTCCCAGTTCTTTCCGTTTCACTTCAAACTCCTTGTCGCTGAATGCCCCGAATTTGTTTTCCTGCGCTTCCCATGCTTCTTGTGTGTTGTTTACGGGGATGATGTAATACTCGGTTATATTCTTGTCATAACGCTGTAAGGATCTGCCCATGCTGTCCCTCAAAGTGCGGTATGCCTTGGCAAGAATAAAATCATCGTCATATCCCATTTCATAAACACTTGCTTCGGTTATTCCCACATAGAGTGCATCATCATGCTGTTGGTGATAACACACGTCCATATCATCTTTGGTATCTACCGCTATCAGGTAGTAGTTCCCCGTAAGATGCCGTTCATATACGAACCCGCAACTTTGCAGTAGGGGTAAAAATAGAAGGAGTAATGATATAACTATTTTCATGCGCTCAATTATTATTAATGGTTTGGAAAGGAACGCCGTATAGGTGTTATCTTTCCTTGTTATGAACTTCTTCCAAATATTCTTCTATGCTAAAAATGTGAGTATCATTATCACACCGCTCTAAATTCTCGTTGCTGTCGTTATCGACTTTTCGGAAAGCAAATAGATAAGCATAATTTTTATTGCAGTTTTCTCTGTCTGTTTCCAAGTAGGGGTGCTTTCGTTTTAACCCGTAAATGTCAAAGCGATAATTACCTTTGGGTATTTGTATTTCATCAGAATGGTAAAACGAATGTGGATTATCATTTATATCAAATACTTCTCCCATAAACATACATTGACTTTTAGCTATCAAATCACGGTGTTCTTCAAAAAACTCAAAGGAAGAAAAGCAAAGTTTATCATCTGTTCCGATTGTAATAAACCAATCTTTATAAAGATAAACTTGTTCCCAATCCTCTGGAATATTCACATCTTTTTCTGTTGTGATATAGATTGAATATTGATACGTTGGTATTTGATAGATAGGCAATGCTATCCCTTTGGTAATCATTTCCAGAAACATATCCTTATGCATATCAAAATACGACAGCATTTTCTTTGCTTGGCATTTTTTCTCTTGCATCCATTCATTGAATGTACCGGGAGAATATATGAATAGCCCATAACCGAAAGCATAAATGCTATTTAGTTCTTTTATACTCATATTTTTGCGCTTTAATTGTTCATAATGGGTTAGCGTGGAACGCTGTTAGGCGTTATCACGCTTTGTTATCAATATTTTAATCTGTTCTGATGTATGCGAATAATGCTTCTTGTTAGGTGTGAAATACACATCCTTTAATATAGGATTTTCCAACAAAGGAGATAAGTCGCCGTTTTTACAATTCCAAAAGCCGAATGATGACAAGGATTTCATGCTTCTAATAAATTCCAAATCATCTAAATCCGAAATGAATAGTTTATGGATATTTTGATTGTTAGTTAGCACAGAATAATCACGTAGCCTGCTGTTTCTCTCGAATAAAACATGTCCGACATAGTCCAAAAGGTTGATACTGCTAATGTCAATTAGTTTTCTGTTATGTGCAAAAACCAATGTATCAATTTGAACTAAATCTTCTATGCCTTTCAAACATTCTATTTGTGACTGATAGATATGTAATATTTTTATAGATTTCCAGTTGGAAAACAATGACATATCTTTTGCAGTCAATTTACTGACAACCGCACTTTCTAATTGTTCCAACTTATCCAAGTTCAGGAAGTTCTTATTATAAAAAATCCCAATATTCCGGAGTGATGAAAAACGAGTGAAGTCTATATGTAAATCCACTTGCTGACAATAGAATGTTTCTAACTTTTCAAGGGAGTACATATATTCAAAGTTAACTACATTCGTAGTATTGATATTCATAAAAGACAGGAATACAATTTGATTAGCGACTTTCTCCAAAAGACTGAAATCCATTATTACATCAGCAATATTCCATGTGTCTATTTGTAAACCGTCGCAATCATTCGCAAGGGCATACTCTATACCTTGCTCAAACTCTTTAGGTTCGAGCATTAGTTTTTTCTTACATTTATTTGTTTCGGAAATATCTATTCGCATACTCAACTTTTTATTGATAATGGCTTGGTGAGGAACAGCGTTTAGCTGTTATCTCGACCTTGTTAAATGTTTTGTTCTATTATTTGATTAAACAACATAGCCGAATCTTCACTTAATCTGCGGAAATGCCCTTGAAAACTCAATGACAATTTAGGCTTCAAAGGTTGTTCTTCACCTTTCTTTATACCTAACTTTATCAACATCAGTTTATATGCTGGAACTAAACGGTCTTTAATTATAGTCCCATTTATCCCAATAGCAGCATTATCCGCACATGTACGTGGAATTTTATGTGTGATTGTATCTTGATGTTGGTAGGTATAACTATCCCACAAGCCATTTATATGAATACCCAGATTTTGAGTATATTTATCCGCACTTATAATATAATCAACTGTCATCCTTCCCATAATATACAATTTGCCACTTTCAACTCTCACAGGAAAGATTACATCACCTGCTTTTACTCTACCCAATGACGGTTGAGAAGAGTGTGGACCACCGTAAATGACGGATAAAATACTATCCTTATCATTTTTCTGTATTTGTTTAGCCCAATCATTAGGCCATAAAGTTGTGTAAAATTCCATATTGTTTAATCAAGTAATTACATTTAATGGCTAAGCGGGGAACGCTGTCAAGCGTTATCACGCTTTGTTACCGATTTATTTTTATTGAGATACTGCAAGAAATCATATTCAAAAAAATTTCCTATGAAGAAGTCCCTCTGAAAGTCCTGCAATTCTTTTTTACGTTTTACCACGAGAAGTTTATACTCATCTTCTCTCGTTTTACCAAATAATGGATGCGATATGATACTCAATATCGTACTAATTTCATTTGTAAAAAAGAGAATTACATCTAAAGGATAGAAATACTCTTTTTTGTATTCTTCTAAAATTCGATTGATTAGACCAATCATTTTTTGATAATTGGAATCATCCCATTCCATACGAACTCTTAGAACAATCGGAAAGAAATCATCTGACACTTTATATTCCAAGTAGTCTTTCAGAGAGGGGCTAATATTTATTCTATTCTCTTGCATATCGTTTAATTATCGGTAATGGTTTGGAAAGGAACACCGTTAAGGAGTTATCTTTCCTTGTTACTAACTTTATTTCCACAACATATATATTATTGTATATATGGCACTTATTGTAATCATATAACAAAGTGATTTGAATGTTTTTCGCTTTATGCTAACAATCAATATTATAATATCAGCCAATAAAAGACCTGCAAGTAATAATATAGGGTCAAGGAAGAATAGAAAATATGCAATAGTAAATATTGTCATTATCTTAAACGGCTTGAAATTCCATTGTATAGTACAAATTATCAGTAAGCCGACATTTATCAATAACAGCAAAAGCAACAACAAAAACATAATAGTTCCAGTTCCTGCATTATAGTATGTGCTTAAATTCTGTTCTTTCATAAAGCGGATATAAAACTAAACTTACAAATCATTTTGCTATATTCATTACATTGTTGTTAGTAATGGTTTGACAAGGAGCTGCGTTAGCGGCTATCTTGGCTCGTTAATAACTTAATTATCCCTCTAAACCGTAACATTTATAAAGAACGGGATTAGAGGTCATAAAACGACAAAGAATAATATGACCGAAGAAGTAATCAGGTTTGCAACCTAAATACAATTCAACCAACGGATTTTCATCGTTTTCATTAAGCACGAAATTTATAGATTGAAGTTTTATGCTTTGTAAGAAATCTTGCTGTGCTATTGGCACAAAAACTTTTTCACCTTCCTCTGTAAGATAGCACTCCCGTGCTTCATCTTCAATCTTAAATTCATCATCCGCAATCCATTCCTCTGCAAGATTTATCATATCAGCATCAAGAATGGACTGAAAGCACTCTTTTTGAGTGTCGTTTATCTGTTGTAGGCATTTCTGTACATTCAATAGGAGTATTGATAAATCTGCGTTTTCATTACCATTCGGATAGATTATAACATTACAATCTACGCCCCATATAGATACGCAATGTTCATAACCCAAAGGAGTATCAATCTTTTGGAAATCCGTTGTCTTTAGTTGTACTATTGCCGTCATATTATTGTTGTAATCAAATTGTTATTAATGGGTTGGTGAGTAACAGCGTTTAGCTGTTGCCTCGACCTTGTTAGCGAATTTTTATCTTTAATATCTCTTTATTCGTATATGTTGTTCATTAGAAAAATGTTCTACATATCCATATTCCTGTTAGGAACATGATTAGAGGAAGAAAAAGTATTATCCATACTGGGATTATCTTGTTCCACGTGTTGCCCTTGTATTTCAACAGTATGGCGGCAGTTCTTTTACGGTTATATCGTAAATAGAATGCGACAAAGCACAAGACAGAAACACATACACCGATAAATGCCCCTTGAGAGGGAGTAAAATTTTCTTTTGTAAAAAAACAATACTTAGGCAGTACACTGGAAAAGAAGATGCAGAAATAGAACAATACAATTAAAGAAGCCATACCAAGCACACCGCAGGCACTGAAACGTGCTGGCTCGTTATATTTTCGATAAAGCATATATAATCGGTAATACAGGTAATCAAAAAAATAATACCTGTATTTTTTCCCTTCTCGTATCAAACTGTTTCGCTCGAAACGATTTATTGTTTCTTTTCTATTTCTCATCTTTACTGAAATTGTCGCTAATGGTTCAGCGGGGAACGCAGTAAGCGTTAGCCCGGTTCGTTAGCAACTTGTTGTTCTATTGTTGTATCCAGCCAGTTGTCAAGTCCTGCATAAAGAAAACCTTTTATCTCTTTATTTTTACATTTATCCAATAGAGTTTTATATTGCTCTATGTCAGTTGGAGTATTTAGTTTTATAGATTCTATCAGACCCGCTATTGTATTCTGCAAATCATAGAACATTTCATCAGGCAAGATTGAAAGCAATATTTCCCCCTCATCAAATCCTATCGGTTCTTCTATTTCATCCAATAGCGTTTGATACTCCAATACCTTATACTGCATATCAGAGCTATCATTATCTAAGTCTTGATTGGGCATTTTCCCTAATTGCTTCAATTTATTAAATACTTCTCTCATAATTCACTTTCTTAATTTGTTGCTAATGGTTTAGCAGGGAACGGCTTGCCCGTTATCCTGCTTCGTTATGTGCTGTTTAACGTATTTCTTTGCTTCATTTCTTATCCAAGCTGTCTTATCTGTTGTATAAGGCATGATTAAAGAAACATAGTTCGGGATTTTCATCTTATTCAAAACATTGATAATATGTCCCCGAACAAAAACATCATCAAGTTCTTCTATGAAGAAGTTAGAATATTCTGCACAAAACTTATATCCAAAAAGAAGAATAAAAGATTGTCGTCCACGTTTGGCATTTCTATTTAGAGCAATAGTCAAGAATGAATTTAGAAGTGCTTTGTCAGACCGAAGAGTTTTATGCTCTAACAAAATTTGTCTGATTTGCTCTCCATTCTTCCATATTTTATGCTCGTAATCATGCCATTGTGGAGCATCTGGAATTTGCTTTGAGGACGGCAAATTTTTCTCGTAAATAGTAGGAATTAACTTGATAGTCTTTTCCACTATTTCATTTATCATTTCTTTTGCTTCTTCTTTTGTCATAGTTCTACAAATTGCACATAATGGGTTGGTGAGAGACAGCGTTTAGCTGTTTTCTCGACCTTGTTAGTTGCTTACTTAGATTTTGAGAGTATCTCATTATGTATGACTTTCCATCTCTTATCTGATTCTTGTTGAGAAAGTAATTGGATAACATTCCCATTTTCATCGCAAGTGAGAATACCTTTGAATAGGTCAGGCATATCATCATACTGCA